>OFMO01000035.1_pt1 | contig 130340 bp, 111 predicted proteins | sample 1541821 | NCBI WGS metagenome assembly OFMO01 (sample SAMN04209253, study PRJEB22552) | human gut metagenome | biome: gut; material: feces | host: Homo sapiens | place: USA: Oklahoma | reverse complement strand
AAGCGACTGCGTTCATGAGCAAGTAGCGAAAGTGGATTGCGAATGTCCGCTTTACGAAGAGAAAAATATATTAGAAAAGAGAGAAACGAGCAAATATGGATATACCAGTATATTTATTTACCGGTTTTATGGATAGTGGAAAAACTTCCCTGATCACACAGACCCTGCAGGAGAACGATTTCGGTATCGGATCCCGCAGTCTGATCATTGCCTGCGAAGACGGTGATGAAGAATACGATGAAGAAGCACTGGCAAAAAACAAAATTACAGTTGTGGGTGTGGAGTCAGAAGAAGAATTCACAGAAGAATATTTGAAAGATTGTGATGAAACAATCAAACCGGATCAGGTGTTTATCGAGTATAACGGTACCTGGGAAGCAGCGAAGATTCTTGAGATGAAGCTTCCGAAAGGATGGGAGATCGTACAGTCTCTGGCTACCGTGGATGCATCCACTTTTGAGATGTATCTGAATAATATGCGTGCCATGATGATGGAGCAGGTGTTCCATACAGATGTGGTTATATTTAACCGCTGTACCGCGGATACGCCGAAAGCAAAATTCCGCAGAACGATCAAGGCTGTAAATCGTCGTGCACAGATTGTATATGAACGGGAAGACGGAACCATTGATGAGAGCGACGCAGATGAACTTCCATATGATCTGGAACAGGATGTCATCGAGATTACAGATGCAGACTATGGTATCTTTTATCTGGATGTTCAGGATAATCCGCAGAAATATGAAGGAAAGACCGTTCGTTTTCTGGGACTTGTCTACCGTCCGGATAAATTCGGTAAAAAACCGATGATGGTACCGGGACGTTTTGCCATGACCTGTTGTGCAGAGGATATTCAGTTTATCGGTCTGAAATGTAAATATGAGAATGCGATGGAGATTCCGCATAAGTCCTGGGTCTATGTGACTGCACAGATCCACAATGAGTTTGCAAAGGAATATCGGGGAAAAGGACCGGTTCTGTATGCAAGAGAAGTGGTAAAGGCGGAAGAACCGGAAGACAGTCTCGTATACTTCACATAAAATGTGAGAAAAATCAGAAAACTGATTGACAAAATTTCAAGAATGTAATAGACTAAAGTACATATAAGAAAACAAATTGAAACCGTTGAAGAAGAGTAGTAAGCTGGAGACAGAAATGTCGAACTGATTTTCAGAGAGTTGCCGTTGGTGTGAGTGCAGCATGAGGAGAAAGCTGAATGGACTTTTGAGGGCTTCCTGAAATTGATTTGAGAGTAGGGGATGCCGGGATCCGAACCCGTTATCAAGTCGGTATGTATGAATGCGTACATAACAGAGTGGGCGTTACGTCAATTTGAGTGGTACCGCGATAATAACAAGTTTATTACCGTCTCAGGATAAGTTTATCTTGAGGCGGTTTTTTGTTATATTCAGAGCCAAGCAGATTTGACCGAACTGTTTTTGTGAGGGATACTTCTTGAACAAGGTTCAAGAAGGGCATGTGAGCCACATCGAGATGGCTGGCTCTGAATAAACAATATGAAAGAAGAGGAGAGTAAAAAGATGAAAAAGAGAATTTTGGCAATGGTACTTGGATGTGCAATGGCAGCAACTGTTTTAGCAGGCTGTGGTGGTCAGTCCACTGACCAGAAAGATGCAGGAAAAAACACATCTGCAACAGAAGAGGCAGCAGATGGAAAAGTGTACAAAGTAGGTATTGTACAGTATGTAGATGATGCATCCTTAAATCAGATCGTAAAAGCGGTCAAAGAAGAGCTGGATGCAAAAGGAAAAGAACTTGGTGTGACATTTGATTACGATGGCCACACATATAACGGTCAGGCAGATGCAACCGTCATGAACCAGATTGCAAGCGACCTGATCAATGACGGTGTAGATGCTATCGTTCCGGTTGCAACACCGGTTGCAATGGTAATGCAGGCGGCAACAGAAGAGACACAGACACCGGTTGTATTTTCAGCAGTATCTGATCCGGTTATCACAGGACTGGTAGACAGTATGGAAAAACCGGGCAGCAATATCACAGGTACTTCAGATATGCTTGACACAGAAGCAATTCTTGATCTGATGCTGGCAGCTCAGCCGGATATCAAGAAAGTTGGTCTGTTATATGACAAAGGACAGGATTCTTCTACACAGCCGATTGCAGATGCAAAAAAATATCTGGAAGCCAAAGGAATTGAATGTGTGGAGAAAACAGGAACAACAAACGATGAGATTTCCCTTGGTGCGGATGCACTGATTGCAGCAGGTTGTGAAGCAGTATTTACACCGACCGACAATACTGTTATGACAGCAGAACTTGCTATTTTTGAAAAATTCCAGGATGCAAAAGTTCCACAGTACTGCGGCGCTGATTCCTTCGCATTAAACGGTGCATTCTGCGGATATGGTGTAAATTATGAGGAACTTGGAAAGGCAACTGCCGACATGGTAGTGGATATTCTGGTAAATGGTGCTGACCCGGCAACAACTCCGGTACAGACTATGAACAATGGTATTGCAACCATCAATACAGACACAGCAGCAAAACTTGGCCTGGATTACAGCATGTTTGCTGATATGTGTGAGCAGGTAAAAGAAACTACAACAGCTCAGGAATTCAAATAAAATAAAAGCAGGAGTATCAATCATTATGTTGTCATCAATTTTTACTGTTTCACTGGCACAGAGTGCCATTGAACTGGGATGTATCTACGCGCTGGTTGCGCTGGCGCTGTTTGTATCATTTTCGATTTTAAATATTGCAGATCTTTCCACGGATGGCTGTTTTACTCTCGGCTGTGCAGTCTGCGCTATGGTAACTTTACAGGGACATCCGTTTCTGGGACTGCTGGCTGCGATGGGAGCCGGTGTGGCATCCGGATTTGTGACTGCATTCCTGCAGACCCGCCTTGGAGTGGAATCTATTCTTGCGGGTATTATCGTAAATACGGGATTGTACACCATCAATATTGCAGTCATGGGATTTTCTTCCACCATCAACCTGTTTGCCAGCAAAACTATTTTCACGATGGCAAAAGAAGCCATTGGTGGCAACTGGTATGAGATTATTGCAATTCTTATTATCATTGTGATCGTTGCAATCGTGTTGATTCTGTTTCTGGGAACCAGGCTTGGATTATCCATCCGGGCAACCGGCGACAACCCGTTTATGGTGCGGGCTTCTTCTATCAGTCCGATCTTTACGATTACCGTCGGTCTGTGCGTGGCAAATGCCATGACGGGTCTGTCCGGCGGACTGCTGGCCCAGTATCAGCGTTCCTGTGATATCAACATCGGAACCGGCCAGGTGACGATCGCGCTGGCCAGCCTGATCATTGGTGAGACGCTGGTTGGGAAAGGAAGTGTGGCGAAACGGATTTTTGGTGTTATCCTGGGAAGTTGTCTGTATCGTTTTATCGTGGCTATCGCATTACGGTTTAATGTGCCGGCAGAGTGCCTGAAACTGGTATCTTCCATTATTGTCGCAGTGGCAATTTCCCTGCCGTATCTGAGACAGAAAGCTGCATTTATGAAAACGAAACGTGCGGCAATGGCAAAAAGAAAACAGGGAGGGAATCTGTAATGCTTCAATTAATTGATGTATCCAAGACATTCAATCCGGGAACGGTAAATGAGAAGAAAGCATTGTCCCATCTGAATCTGGAACTGCAGGACGGTGATTTTGCAACTATTATCGGAAGCAATGGTGCCGGAAAATCAACGATGTTCAATGCAATCTGCGGAACATTTTTTGCGGACGAAGGAGCAGTGATCCTGGATGGAACGGACATTACCTATGAAAAAGAATACAAACGGAGTAAATACATCGGTCACCTGTTTCAGGATCCGATGAAAGGAACGGCTCCGAATATGAGTATTGAGGAAAATCTGGCTCTGGCTTACCTGCGGGCTTCCGCTGTAAAAGGCAAATTTTTCAGCCGGATTTCCCAGAAAGAAAAGCAGATGTTCCGTGAAAAACTGGCACTGCTGGATATGGGATTGGAAGATCGTATGAAAAATCCGGTGGGACTGTTATCCGGAGGACAACGGCAGGCCCTGACACTTCTGATGGCGACGGTGGTTACTCCGAAGATCCTGCTTCTGGATGAACATACCGCAGCGTTGGATCCGGCTACCGCAGAGAAAGTGCTGAATCTGACAAAACGGATCGTGGCAGAAAACAAGATCACCTGCCTGATGATCACTCACAATATGCAGTCAGCGCTGGAACTTGGAAACCGTACGCTGATGATGAATTCCGGTGAGATCGTACTGGATATCAAAGATGAGGAGCGGAAAGGCCTGACGGTAGCCGATCTTCTGGAAAAATTCAAAGAGGGTGTTGGTGCACAGTTGGACAACGATCGGATCTTGTTATCCTGATCTGTCGTGGAAAAAAGAAGACACAGAACATATGATATGACAACATAACGAATGATAGAAAAAGAACCCGGATCAATGAGATCCGGGTTCTTTTTCTATCATTCGTTTTATTCAGACTGGAATAAGATTATTTAACAGCTTCCGGTAAAAGAACTACTAACATCTGAGCGGTTGTTGTACCGATATTTGTAACGCATTTTTTGGAGTGTGGAGCGATATGTACGCTGTCACCTGCTTCCAGAACTGTCTCAACACCGTCATCGCCTTTGAATAACATGGTTCCTTCAACGATGTAGTAGATAGACTCCATAGCGTTGTCTCCGAATTCTGTGCCGCCGCCACTTGGAAGGAAGTGAGAAAGACCGTTGATCAGTCTTCCGCCATCGATATCCTGCGGATCATGAAGTCTGCATAATTTGCACTCTTTGTGTCCTGGTGCCTCGTAAGTATAATAAGCATCTTTTTTAGTAATTTTGTAGCCAGCCATAGTATAAGACCTTCCTTTCTTTTCTGACATTTTTTACAAACATAAGTATACAACCAGTATAAGGAAAAATCAACAATTTCTTCGTAAAAAAACAAAAAAATGTTGGTGATAATGTACAAAAAGGAAACTGAATTACCGTACAGTAACTTGATTACAATATTGTATGTATTGCATAAAAAAGGGACATGAACTATACTGAAGCTGATGAAAATGACGAATGGGAAAACGTCGGATTCATTCAAGATATCTCATTTCGGATGTCATAGATCGACAACCGGAATCAAGAATAAAACACAATGTAAATTTTAAGGAGGACTTTGGGAAATGGTAAGTTTAAAAAAAGACTTTGTCGACAACATGTTTTCTGTAGAAGGTAAAGTTGCATTAGTAACAGGTGCAACAGGAGCATTAGGAAAAGTTCTTGCAAAAGCATATGGTTACGCAGGAGCAAAAGTTATGATGACCGGACGTAATGCTGCTAAATTACAGGAACTTGAGGCTGAGTTTAAAGCAGAGGATATCGAGTGTGCATATTATGCAGCAGATCCTGCAAAAGAAGAAGATGTTGCAGCTTTAATGAAAGCTACCGTTGAGAAATATGGTGAGATCAATATCCTTGCTGTTTGCCACGGATTCAACAAACCTCAGAATATTTTAGAGCAGTCTGTAGCTGACTGGCAGTACATTATGGATGCTGACTGCAAATCTGTATACGTTGTATGCAAATACGTTGCAGAGCAGATGGTTGCTCAGGGCAAAGGCGGAAAGATGGTAGTTGTTACATCTCAGCGTTCCAAACGCGGTATGGCTGGATACACAGGATACTGTACATCCAAAGGTGGAGCAGATCTTATGGTTTCTTCCATGGCTTGTGACCTTTCTGCTAAATACGGCATCAATGTAAACTCTCTTTGCCCGACTGTATTCCGCAGCGAGCTGACAGAGTGGATGTTTGATCCGGAATCAGCAGTATACCAGAACTTCATGAAACGTGAGCCGATCGGACGTCTGGCTGAGCCGGAAGATTTCGTTGGATATGCAATCTTCCTTTCATCCGATGCTTCCAACTATATCACAGGCGCTAACTGCGACTGCAGCGGCGGTTACTTAACCTGCTAATCATTATCCTCTGATAATGAAAAAAGGTCATGTGATGTGGCGGCAAAAACCATGATTGCAGACTTATTACAAAAAATATGGAATCCTGACATTAGTCGGGATTCCGGTAAATGATGAATAAGACGGAGATGCAAAATAATGAGTAAAATTAAGAATTTCTTAGTATGCGGCGGCGGAATGATGGGAAGCGCTATCGCTCAGATCCTTGCAGGACTTGATGATGCAAAGGTTACTGTATATGATGTTCTCCCGGTTGATGTTGAGGCTAAAGTCCGCAACAATATGAAACTTCTTGTTGAAAAAGAAATCGTTACAGAGGCAGATGTAGACAAGATCGTTTCCAAAATCAGCTTTACACAGGATCTGAACGACGAAGGTGTTAAAAATGCACAGATGGTTGTTGAATGTGTATTAGAAGAGATGGAGATGAAACAGAATCTGTTCGCACAGTTAGAGGATTATGTGGCAGATGACTGTATCTTCTGTACAAATACATCCGTTATGAGCCCGACAGAGATTTCTGCAAAATGTAAACATCGCGAGAGACTTTGCGGTACACATTTCTGGAACCCGGCATTCCTTATTCCGTTGGTAGAAGTTGTTAAAACAGATGTTACCACAGATGAGGTTGCTCAGACGGTGATCGATGTTCTGACAGAGGCTGGAAAGAAACCGGTTCTTTGTAAAAAAGATGTTCCGGGATTCATCGCAAACAGAATGCAGCATGCATTATGGCGCGAGGCTATTTCAATCGTTGAGCGAGGCATTGCGGATGCAAAGACTGTTGATGATGCATGTAAATACAGCTTTGGTCTGAGACTGCCATACTTACCGCCATTAGTAAACTCTGATATGGTAAGCACACAGCTCACATCCAATATCCACAACTATGTATTAAAAGATCTGGAAGACAGACATGATGCTTCTCCATTACTGAAACAGATGCTTGAGGAAGGCAAAAATGGTTTCCGTGCAGAGAAAGTAGACGGTGTTCATGAAGGATTTATGAAATATACAGATGAGGAAATCGCAGAAATTAACGGTGGTCTGAACGAGTACCTGATCAAAATGCTTTACAATAAATAAAGATCCTTTGTTTATTTGTAGATATACTTATTATGAACCATATTTTTTTTAATAATCTAGGAGGGTTAATAAAATGGCAAAAGTTGTAGTTGATTTATCACATCCATTTAGCGCAGAGATTCCACGTTGGCCGTACTTTGATAAACCGGAGATCGTAGGAGCACATTCTATGGCAAAAGGTGGCGTTCTTACACAGAGAATCACATGTACAATGCATACCGGTACACATTGTGATGCACCGCGTCACGTTATGGAGTATGAGTTTGACGGCAAACGTGCTCGTTACACACATGAGATGCCGGCTGATGCTTATGCTGGACAGGCTATCGTTTTCAAAATTGATATCGAGCCTTGGGGACTGATCACAGACAAACATCTGGATGCATGTATGGAAAAATACGGCTTAAAAGATGGCGATCTGAAAGGAAAAATCCTTTGCATTAACTCCGGAATGCATCGTTACTTCGATGATTCCAAAGCTTACTATCATTACGCAGCAGGTACTGGTGTGGATGCTGGTAAATGGTTTGTAAAACAGGGCGTTAAATGTGTAGCTATGGACGGACAGGCTCTGGATCATCCGCTTCACACAGCTATGGGTAACAACGGTATGACAAGAATGAACCTTCTTGGAGCTACAGGTAAAACAATCGTTGAAGAGTACAAAGAGCTCTTTGGTGAGGAAGCTTACGCTGAGTTTGATAAATTCGAGTACATCCGTATCCATGGTCAGGAAGCATATGACAAGAAATTCGGTGATTTAGAGGCAATTGGTATCTGGGGAACATGGGAGCCATGTCATAAAGAGATGCTTGGTCATGGTATCGTTGGTGTTGAGAACCTTGGTGGTGATCTTGATAAGATCGTTCCGGGTAAATGGTTCGATTTCCACTGCTACCCAATCAGATGGTACATGGGCGATGGTTCTATGGCTCATCCGGTTGCTTATGTTGACGAAGAGAACATTGACCCGACAGTTCCGGACAGAAAATACAAATACTGCGGAACAGGTTACGGTGATGAGGAAGAGTACGGACTTAGCTGCCTGGACTACATTCAGAGACTGTTCAACCGCAACAAATAATTGTTGGTGAGGTTTTAGGAAAATGAAAATAAGCCCATTGCAGAAATGCAGTGGGCTTATTCAAAGACTTGACAACCGTTAAGACATGAAATAAAATCTGATTATAGGGAATGAAATAAGTTTTACATTGTATAAGAAGTAATATTAAGGGAGGAAATTAAAATGGATAACAAAGCATTAAAAAATAAAGTTATTATTACAGCTGCTGTAACAGGCGCATGGCCAAAAAAAGAGAACAATCCGAACGTACCGATGACTCCGCAGGAGATCGCTGATGACGTTTATGCATGCTGGAAAGCAGGTGCTGCAGTAGCGCATCTTCATATGAGAGATGATGAAGGCAACGGAACAATGGATACAGCTAAATTCGAAGAGACTGTAAACCTGATCCATACAAAATATCCGGATTGCGATATCGTATTAAACCTTACAACATCCGGAGATATCCACGCTGATGATGAAATCCGTGTTGCTCACGTTAAAAAATTAAAACCAGAGATGGCTTCCTATGACTGTGGTTCCATGAACTGGTTAAACAGCGGATTATTTTTAAATACACCGAAATTCTTAACAGATTGTGGTCTGTTATTCCAGGAGTTAGGTGTAAAACCGGAGATCGAGGCTTTTGATCCTGGTATGATCGGAAACGCTGCTTACTACATCAAAAAAGGCGTTCTGAAAACACCGGTACACTTCCAGTTCTGCATGGGTTGTGCAAACGGTATTGCCGGTTCTATGAAGAACCTGATCTTCATGAAAGAGACAGCAGATGAATTAGTAGGAAAAGGAAACTACACATGGTCCTGCTTCGGTGTTGGACACAGTGCTATGGAAATGCTTTATGGTGCAGTAGCACTTGGCGGAAATATCCGTGTAGGTATGGAAGATAACGTAATGTATGCAAAAGGACAGCTTGCAGAGAGCAACGTTCAGTTCATCGAGAGAGCAGTTCGTGTCATCAAAGAGTATGGCAAAGAAGTTGCTACACCGGATGAGGCACGTCAGATTCTTGGCTTAGCTAAATAAGGAGACCTTTTCTTATGACCTGGGGAGCTTTATATATGTATTATCACTGCCCGAAATGCGGTATGAAATTTGAGTACGCACTGGACGTTATGACTGAGTTCGGTGATGAGTTCGGTTTCTGCCCGGAGTGTCATGTTATGGGTGTCTATGAAAAAGAAGGTGCCCGTCAGGTAGATGATAATGAATACTTTGAAGTAGAGTAGGAGAGAGACACGATTGAAATCGCAAAGATTTTGATCGTGTTTCTTTTTTTGTGCCATAAATAGTTTGCATTGTATACATTTTTGTGTCATAATATGTTGTACATTTGATATTGTGCAAAATGTGAAATGTGTATTATGCAAAAAGCATTAAGACAGGAGTAAAGAAAATGGCAGTCATTAAAAGGGTATCCCTGGTTGATCAGGTGTATGAAAAATTGAGGGAGAGAATCGTTCAGTTGAAAATACCGTTTGGAAGTAAGCTGAATGTAAGTAAATTGCAGGAGGAGTATGGTGTCAGTTCCACACCGGTGCGTGAGGCACTGAACCGTTTGTTAAACGAGGGGTTAATTGAATTTGAAAATAATGTGGGTGCGAGAGTCATCGATATCACGGAAGAAGATGTCCGTGAAATCCAGGAGATTGCATTTGCGTATCAGATGGTAGCTGCAAGAAATGCATTGCGCAATGGTGATGCACAGCAGATGGCAGATGAGATAGGAAAATATATTGAGGAATATCGTTCTTCCAATGGTGTCATCGAGAGCTGCAGATGCATCCGTAATATTTTGGATGTATTTTACAAAAATTCCAAGAATGAGATGCTGATGACAAAAGTTACTTCCATGACAGGAATGGATGAGATTCTGCATGCATTGTTTGCGATGCCGAGAGAAAAAGGCGGCAGTGGAGAACAGTATCATTCCGGTATCACTTATTTTGAGCAGATCCATGAGGCAGTTGCCAATAAAGACTTCTCTAAGATCTGTGACGGTCTGGAGGCACATCAGCTCTGGTCCAGAGATTATATTTTGAAAAATCTTGAGACGGTGAAAAACAGATTTTAATATTTTGGTTATATGAAGCGAATTGAAGAACAAGCTGAAGCAGAAAGTCCAATGTAGACACGGACAATTTTCTGTGACTGCTGCGCCGCTTATCTCCGCCCGCTCCCGCGAACTCGCTCACAAAAACAGTTCGCTCAGACACACTCCCGCGGACGGGCTAGCCTTGCAGTCACGACGAAAATTGCCCTACCGTCTTACATTGGATTTTCTGCTTTCAGCTTTGTTCATTTACATAATGGCAGATTTGCCATGAGGATACAATAAATATTGGGTAAGCGGTGAATATAGTTTTTTATATGGATATATATCAGATACAAATATTTGAAGAAGTTGAGAGATGTGTTGAGTTTTTTTGTAGTGTAAATTGGAACTGAAGTGAAATTACCGGATGCAGGACGGTAGGGTTATTTTCGTAATCGGAGCGAGCATAGCCCGCCTCCGTGAGTGTGTTTGAGTCCACAGCAGTATTTGGCTGTGGGCGAGTTCGCGGGAGGAGGCGGAGATAGGCGGCGCAGCGCAGATAGAAAATAATCCGTGTCCGCATCCGGTAATTTCACTTCAGTTCCTTTAAAAACAAAACAAAAATCGTGCATAATACAAAATATAAAGTATAACTTGCAAATTTTTATTGCGGTGCAAAAAGAAACATGCTATAATAAAAACCATTGAATGAGAAAAGAGTTTCAACAGAAACTCGGAAATATAAATAAAACGCAGGAGGATTTTGATATGGCAGTTATTAAAAACTTTGATGAGATCGTAGAACGTGTAAAAGGTTTTCCGGAGCCGATGCGTGTAATCGTTGCAGCAGCTCAGGACGAGCATACATTACAGGCAATCAAACATGCACAGGAAGAAGGAATTGCAAAACCTGTTCTGGTTGGAGATAAAGCAGAGATTAATAAAATTTGTGCAGAGATCGGTCTGGTTGTTCCGGAAGAAGACATTTATGATGTTCCGGATGTAGATGAATCTGCAAAACGTGCCGTTGCCCTGATCCATGAAGGAAAAGGTGATTTCCTGATGAAAGGTAAAATGGAGACAGCACAGATCTTAAAACCGGCTGTCAATAAAGAGACAGGTCTCGGAACCGGTCGTGTAATGTCCCACTTTGTATTTGATGAACTTCCACATTATCATAAACTTCTTGTTACTACAGATGGTGGTATGATGACTTATCCGACACTGGAGCAGAAAGCACAGATCATCGAGAATACCGTAGAGACTCTGAAGGCTCTTGGATATGAGAATCCGAAGATCGCAGCAGTTGCAGCTGTAGAGAAAGTGAACCCGAAAATGCCTGAGACAGTAGAAGCACGTGAGTTAAAAGAAATGAACGAGCGCGGCGAGATCAAAGACTGTGTTGTTGAGGGACCGATCTCCCTGGATATTGCTCTGGATAAAGAGTGTGCAGACATCAAAGGTTTTGAAAGCCCGGTTGCAGGCGATGCGGATGTTATCCTTGTTCCGAATATCCAGGTTGGAAATATTCTTGGAAAATCCATCACAATCATTGCACAGGGTAACATGGCAGGCTTTGTAGTTGGTGCTCAGGTACCGATTGTATTCTGCTCCAGAGGATCTTCTGCAAAAGAGAAATTCCTTTCTCTCGCATTAGCAGCAGCAGTAAGTGCCGGCAAAAACAAATAAGGAGACTCACATGGAAAAAATCTTAGTCATGAACCCGGGTTCCACTTCCACAAAAATTGCGGTTTATCAGGATGAGACACCGTTATTTGTAGAAAGTATTGAGCATTCCCAGGATGAGTTAAAGCCTTTTGAAAATATTATTGATCAGTATGAGATGCGAAAAGATCTGATTGTTGCAACCATGGAAAAAAATGGAGTGCACAAAGAAGATCTGACAGCCATTGTATCCCGTGGGGGACTTCTTCCACCGATCAAGGCAGGTGCTTACAGAGTAAATGAAGATATGGTATGGCAACTTACTTATGCACCGCAGAATGAGCATGCATCTAATCTTGGTGCAGTTATTGCCAATGCTATTGCCACAGAGCTTGCTATCCCGGCATACATTTATGATGCGGTAACCGTGGATGAGTTAGAGCCTCTTGCAAAAGTAACCGGTTTACCGGAGATGCAGCGTAAAGGTATGGGACACAATCTGAACATGCGTGCAGCAGCTATGAAATATGCAAAAGAAAACAACAAACCATACCGTGATATTTCTGTAATTGTTGCACATCTGGGTGGCGGAATCACCTTATCCCTGCACCACAAAGGTCAGATTGTTGATATGATCTCTGATGATGAAGGACCTTTCTCACCGGAGCGTGCCGGCGGACTGCCTGCATTCCAGGTGATTGATATGGCTACCCGTGAAGGCATGGGTAAAAAAGCCATGATGAAAAAAGTAAAAACACAGGGTGGTCTTATGGGTTACTTTGGTGTGAATGATACAAGAATCGTTGAAAAAATGATGATGGATGGCGATGAAAAAGCCAAACTTATCTATGATGCAATGATTTTAAATGTGGCAAGAAATATTGCCAAACTTGCTGTTTATGTTGACGGTAAAGTGGACAATATCATTCTGACCGGTGGAATTGCATATTCTGAGTATTTTACCAAAGAAGTTGCAAAACGTGTGGAATTTATCGCACCGGTAATCGTATATGCCGGAGAAAATGAAATGGAATCTCTTGCGCTTGGTGCACTGCGTGTTCAGCGTGGAGAAGAGGAAGCCAAAACATTTACAAAGGTTGTACCACAGTAAAAACCAGAAAAATTGATTCGATTTTTCTGATTCCCAAAATTATACCTATCCGAAGAAAACTCCTGAGAAATCAGGAGTTTTCTTCAATACGTAGAAATATTTCATAAAGCGAATAGTCATTCATAGAAATGGAAAAGTATACGAAGCAGAGATGTGTAGATGTGCAGTGATTCTGAGAAGAATATGTCAGCTTTCGCTGACCAGAATCACGCACCAAATCTCACGTGCGTTCGACTTGAATATAAAGCAAAAGTGTATCATTTGTATACATATCGTTTAAAAATTATCAATATTTTATGCGAAAAAATGCATAATTATTAGATAGTGAGTGATGTATATGAATTAGAACAAAGATATATGCAGAAAGTAGTTGAAAAACACAAAAAATCTGTATACAATATAAAAAGCAAGTTAATTCATTAACAATAGAGGAGGTCCTTATGTATAAGATTTTAGAACGTAAGCAGTTAGCTGATAAAATCTATTATATGGTAGTAAATGCACCGAGAGTAGCGAAATCCTGTTTGCCGGGACAGTTTGTAATAGTAAAAATGGATGAAGTCGGAGAGCGTATTCCGCTGACAATCTGTGATTATGACAGAGAAGCCGGAACCGTTACGATTGTATTTCAGGTAGTAGGCGCTTCCACAGAACGTATGACAGCTCTGTATGAAGGAGATTTTTTCCAGGATTTCGTTGGACCGCTGGGATGTCCATCCGAACTTGTTGAGGAAGATATAGAAGAACTGAAAAAGAAAAAAATTATGTTTGTGGCAGGTGGTGTTGGAGCAGCACCGGTTTATCCACAGGTAAAATGGATGCATGAGCATGGTATTGATGTAGATGTTGTTGTCGGAGCAAAAAATCATGAGATGCTGATTCTTGAGGATGAGATGAAAGCAGTAGCAGGCAATCTGTATGTATGTACAGATGACGGAAGCTATGGTATTCCGGGAATGGTTACTACAGCGATTGAAGAACTGGCAGAAAAATCCGAACAACCGTATGATGTGTGTGTGGCAATCGGACCGATGATCATGATGAAATTCGTATGTCTGCTTACCAAACAGCTGAATATTCCGACGATTGTTTCCATGAACCCGATCATGGTAGACGGTACCGGTATGTGCGGCGCATGTCGTTTACAGGTAGGGGATGAAATCAAATTTGCATGTGTAGACGGACCGGAGTTTGACGGACATCTGGTTGATTTTGATCAGGCAATGAAACGTCAGCAGATGTACAAGACAGAAGAGGGACGTGCAATCCTGAAACTGCGCGAAGGAGATACACATCATGGTGGATGCGGAAACTGCGGAGGTGACAACTAATGGATATGTTAAAAAAAGTTCCTGTAAGAGAGCAGGATCCAAAGGTAAGAGCAACGAATTTCGAAGAAGTTTGTTATGGATATAATAAAGAAGAAGCAATGATGGAAGCACAGAGATGCTTTGGATGTAAAAATGCAAAATGTATCGAAGGCTGTCCGGTTTCTATTGATATTCCTGCATTTATCGGCAGAGTAAAAGTTGGAGAGATTGAGGAGGCTTACAAAATTCTTTCTCGGTATACATCTCTTCCGGCTACTTGTGGACGTGTATGCCCGCAGGAGAACCAGTGTGAAGGAAAATGTATCCGCGGAATCAAAGGCGAGGCTGTTTCCATCGGTAAGCTGGAGCGTTTTGTAGCAGATGCAGCTGCAAAATTCCATTATCGTCAGCAGGATCCGGCTCCGGCAAACGGACACAAGATCGCAATCGTAGGTTCTGGTCCTGCAGGTCTGGCCTGTGCAGGTGAGCTTGCAAGAATGGGATGTGATGTTACAATTTTTGAAGCATTGCATGAGCCAGGTGGAGTACTTCGTTATGGTATTCCGGAGTTCCGTCTTCCGAAAAAGCGGATTGTTGCAAGAGAGATTGACAATGTAACAGATCTTGGCGTTAAAATTGAGACAAACGTAGTTATCGGTAAAGCAGTAACCGTTGATCAGTTGATCGATGAGGAAGGTTTTGAGGCTGTATTCATCGGCTCCGGAGCAGGTCTTCCAAAATTCATGGGTATCGAGGGAGAAAATGCAAATGGTGTATTCTCCGCAAACGAGTACCTGACAAGAAATAATCTGATGAGCGCATACAGAGAAGATTATGATACACCAATTCACGGCGGCAAGAAAGTAGCAGTAGTTGGTGGCGGTAACGTAGCAATGGATGCAGCAAGAACCGCTCTTCGTCTTGGCGCAGAGGTTCATATCGTATACAGAAGAAGTGAAGCAGAACTTCCGGCCCGTGTGGAAGAAGTTCATCATGCAAAAGAAGAGGGTATTATCTTCGATCTTTTGACAAATCCGGTGAAGATTCATGAGGATGAGAACGGATGGGTATCCGGTCTGGAATGTGTTCGTATGGAGCTTGGTGAGCCGGATGAGTCTGGAAGAAGACGTCCGCAGGTGATTCCGGGTTCCAACTTTGTCCTGGATGTTGATACCGTCATCATGTCTCTGGGAACTTCTCCAAACCCGCTGATTTCTTCAACAACAGAGGGTCTGGAAGTAAATAAATGGAAATGTATCGTAGCTGACGAGCAGAACGGAAAAACAACCAAAGAGGGTGTTTATGCCGGTGGTGATGCAGTTACAGGTGCCGCTACTGTTATTCTTGCAATGGGTGCAGGAAAACATGCAGCACATGCAATTTATGAGTATGTGACAAACAAATAAGTCACATCGATTTCGGGTCGAGCATATGCGAGACCATATCAAAGCAAGTTACACAGGCTGGAAAGATCCGCCTTGTTTGTAGCTATATAATATCCTATCCTAATACAAAAAAAGCTGCGAAAGCAGCTTTTTTTGTATACCATATTTTGCTTTACTCCTCAACAGAAGGATGTTTTTTCATGTAAGTATCCATGATATCTTTTAACTGATCTCGATACTTAAGTTCCGTATGTACTTTGAATGCATCCGGATCAATAGGAAGATTTAAGTCTGTCAGCCGGCGGATACTCCAGATGTAAAGAATATCCAGTGCCGGAATCAGATCCTCGCCCAGCGGTGTGAGAATATATTCGACTTTTAATGGGATTGTGTTATACTGAATCCTTTGTACCAGTCCGTCGTGGGTCAGTTCCTTCAACTGCTGACTTAAAACTTTTTCACTGACACCGAGTGTCTTTTTTGTTTCGTTAAAACGAATTTTTCCATAATGGTGGATATGATGAAGAATCGTCATTTTCCACTTTCCGGAAATACAATTTGTAACAAAATGATAGGGATTGACAGTTTGTTGCATGAAATGTATTTCACCTCCGAAATTTTTCTTTTTGTTAATTTTATTTGGTTTGAAAAAGTAATTTAGTATCAAAAGGGTAACTATAGTGTAACAGTTTCTGAAGAAAAATTCAATGGATTCAGGGAAAAAACATTAAAATATGATATAATGAACGCAAACGAGTCAACATACTTGTATGATTGACGAGTGGTGAATGCCAATCATGAACTGTTTTTGTTCATGATATAATGAGCGCAAGTGAACTGTAACATGAATAAGCGAAGAAGAATAAGTAGAAATGACAAGGAGAAGATGATGAAATCAATAGAAGAACGTGTAGCAGAAATCAAGGATAAACATACGAGAGGATATAACTGTGCGCAGATCGTGCTTTGTTCCTATGCGGAAGAACTGGGAATCGACGAGGAGACGCTGTTTCGTATCTCTGAAGGATTCGGCGCCGGCATGGGCGGCATGATGCAGACCTGCGGTGCAGTGACTGCGATGTTTATGGCACTTGGACTGGCAAACAGTTCGGGAGATCTGCAGACCTGTGATACAAAGCCGCAGACGATGAAAAAAGTGCGGGAACTGGCAGCTGAATTTGAGAAAAAGAACGGATCCATTGTCTGTCGGGAACTGAAAGGAATTGATACCGGGAAAGTATTGCGCAGCTGTGACGGCTGTATCGAGGATGGTATTCGCATTCTGGGAGAATATTTGTTAGACGATTAGTGGTTGAATAAACGGACGAAAAAAGAGCGGAAAAAGTATCCTGCAGGCTAAGACGCCTTACAGTGATATTTTTTTCGCTCTTTTCCGGTATAAATCAGCTCCATGCCGCATATGCATAAGCAGAAGAGGAGAGGATGACTGCTATGACAAATACGAATATTTATCAGAATATTACTGCCAGAACCGGTGGAGATATCTACCTTGGTGTGGTTGGACCGGTGCGTACCGGCAAGTCGACATTTATCAAACGGTTCATGGATGTGATGGTGCTGCCTCAGATGGAGGATTCTGCGGCAAAAAAGCGGACCGTGGATGAACTGCCTCAGTCGGCTCAGGGGAAAACGATCATGACCACGGAACCGAAGTTTATTCCAAGAGAGGCCGTAAGCCTTCAGCTGGAGGATGATGTGACTGCAAAGGTGAAGCTGATCGATTGTGTCGGATATCTGATCGACGGAGTGAACGGCCACATGGAAGATGGGAATGAGCGGATGGTGAAGACACCCTGGTTTGACCATGAGATTCCTTTTGCAAAGGCTGCACAGATCGGTACGGAAAAGGTGATCCGGGAGCATGCCACCATTGGAATTCTGGTGACCACGGACGGAAGTTTTACAGATATTCCAAGAGAAAATTATGTTCCGGCAGAAGAACGGACGGTTCAGGAGCTGAAAAAAATCGGAAAACCTTTTGTGGTCTTGCTAAACACACCGAAACCCCACAGTAATGCATCCATGCAGATGAGCAGAAAAATGAAGGAAACATATGGTGTCAGTGTCCTTCCGGTAAACTGTGAACAGCTGAAGCAGGAGGATATCTGCCGGATTCTGCAAGAGGCATTGTATGAATTTCCGGTGACAGAGCTTGATTTTTATCTGCCCAAATGGGTGGAGATGCTGCCGATATCCCACAAGATCAAAGCAGCAGCTATTGCAGAAGCACGCAGGATTCTGGAACAGGCGGAACAGATGAAGGACATTGCAGGTGTTGTTTTTGAACCGGAAAAAGAAGAAATCTCGTCAATCCGGCTGGAAGTGACGGATCTGGCGTGCGGTACGGCAAAAATCTGTTTTCAGGTGGATGAGCACTATTATTATGAAAATATCAGTGAACTGGCAGGGGTTCCGATTCACGGAGAGTATGAACTGATCTCATTACTCCGGGAACTGTCGGAAAAAAGAGATGCGTATGCACAGGTGGCGGATGCCATGGAAAGTGTCAAACGTACTGGGTATGGCGTTGTTTCACCGTCCATGGATGAAATTTCTGTGGAAGAACCGGAACTGATCCGGCATGGAAACCAGTATGGTGTCCGGCTGAAGGCATCATCTCCATCCATACATATGATACAGGCAAATATTGAGACAGAGATTGCACCGATCATCGGCAGCGAGGAGCAGGCCAAAGATCTGGTATCGTATATCAAAGAGAATCAGAATACATCGGAAGGGCTCTGGAAGACAAATATTTTCGGAAAATCATTGGGTGAACTGGTGGAAGATGGTATCCGGCGGAAGATTACGATGATGGATGAGGAAAGCCAGCAGAAACTGCAGGATACGATGAAGAAAATCGTGAATGATAACAATGGCGGGCTTGTGTGCATTATTTTGTAACCATAAAAGGGGTAACCGGTAAAATAAAGATTGGCATTTTAGCAAAAAGGAAATTGATATTCTGTAAAGCATATGCGTTTCAGAATGTCAGTTTCCTTTTTGACATATCATAAAAGATATTTGTTTTGTGGGAAAACAGGAAAAAAAAGAATAGTACAGAAATGTCCGGGACTTGTTCATTTTTGGGATTTATGGTATTATAATTTACTATCTATGTGAAAAGTATAACGATTCAACATAAAACGGAGAAAAAGGAGAAGGATGGTATGAGTAAAGAATATGACAAATTATTGAGATGTTACCACAGTGTGAGAGAAAAGATTAGTTTCGAACCGCAGGTAGCCCTGATTCTCGGTTCCGGACTTGGTGATTATGCAGAGCAGGTTCAGGTGGAGGCGGTTCTGGATTATCATGACATTGAAGGATTTCCGGTCTCTACGGTACTTGGGCACAAAGGAAGGTTTGTATTTGGCTATATCCAGAATGTTCCGGTGGTGATCATGCAGGGCAGAGTGCATTTTTACGAAGGTTATGACATGCATGATGTGGTGCTTCCGACAAGATTGATGGGCATGCTTGGAGCCAAAGTATTGTTCCTGACCAATGCTGCCGGAGGAATGCAGAAAGGCATGCACGCTGGAGATTTTATGCTGATCACCGGTCATATTTCCAGTTTTGTACCATCGCCGCTGGTCGGACCGAATATTGAGGAACTTGGAACCCGTTTCCCGGATATGAGTGAGGTTTATAAAAAGGATCTGCAGGAGATTATACGGAATACGGCAAAGAACTGTGGAATTCCGTTAAAAGAAGGTGTGTATGTGCAGACTACCGGACCGAATTATGAGACTCCGGAGGAGATTCGGATGTATCGGAGCCTGGGGGCAGATGCAGTCGGTATGAGTACCGCCTGTGAAGCTATGGCGGCAAATCATATGGGAATGCGTGTCTGCGGTATTTCCTGTATTTCCAATCTGGCGGCCGGTATTTCAGAAAATCCGCTGACACATGCGGAGATTCAGGAGACGGCAGACCGGGTGGCACCGCTGTTTCAGCAGCTGATCACGGCATCCATAGTGAATATTGCAAACCAGTAGAATGACGAATCATAGAAACAAAATGAGAAAGGCAAGAAGATGAACATTCGCTTTTATAATGCAAAAATCCTGACATTAAATGAGCAGGAACGATTTGATATCATCAACGGAGAACTCTGGGTAAAAGGAGATACGATCTGTTATGTGGGCGAGAGCAAAAATCCGGCAGAAATCTGCACAGAACTTCAGATGGAGCAGCCGGCATGGGAACGCGAGATTGATGTAAAAGGCAATCTGCTGATGCCGGGATTTAAGAATGCCCATGCACATACTTATATGACATTTTTACGTTCCTATGCAGATGATCTTCCGTTGCAGGAGTGGTTGTATCAGATGTGTTTCCCAAAAGAGGACAAGCTGGATACGGAAAACATCCGTCCGCTGGAAGTGCTTGGTATCATGGAATATCTGACCAGCGGTATTACGACCAGTTTTGATATGTGTTATTTTCCACCGGTCTATGCCCAGGTGGCAGCTCAGTGTGGATTCCGTGCCGTTCAGGTGTCCGGTGTAAACAGTTTTGGCGGAAGTGCGGCAGTTGTTGAGGAAAATTATCTGAAAGTCAATGAGACCAGCGACCTGACTTCGTTCATGATCGGTTTCCATGCAGAGTATACGACAAAGATGGAACTGATGCAGGAAATCGCTGATCTGGCACACAAATATAAATCACCGGTATTCCTGCACAATTCCGAGACTCAGAATGAGGTGAAGGAGTGTCTGGAGCGTTATGGCAAGACGCCGACACAGCTGACGGAAGAACTTGGCATGTATGAGTATGGCGGCGGTGGATACCATTGTGTATATTTTGATGATAAAGATTTTGAGATCTTTCAGAAACGTCAGCTGACCGCAGTTACCTGCCCAGCATCCAACCTGAAGCTGGCAAGCGGTATCGCACCGCTGAAACGATTTGTGGAGGAAGGTATTCCGGTGGCAATCGGTACAGACGGACCTGCGAGCAACAACAGTCTGGATATGTTTAAGGAAATGTTTCTGGCAAGTGCACTGGCGAAGGTGCGTGAAATGGATGCAGAGTGTATCAGTGCGGATAAAATCCTGTATATGGCCACGACAGGTGGTGCGCATGCGATGGGGCTGGACAATTGCGACCGCCTGGCATCCGGTAAAAAAGCGGATCTGATCATGATCGATCTGCAGCAGCCGAATATGCAGCCGGAGAATAATATCGTAAAAAATCTTGTATACAGCGGAAGCAAGCAAAATGTCAAGTTGACCATGGTCAATGGAAAAATCCTGTATGAAGAGCAGAAATTTTCTATTGGATTCGAACCGGCAGACATTTATAAAGAAGCAAATCGGATCATCCGCTCAATGGAAGGGTAAAAGGTATGAAAGTAACATTATATACCGATGGTGCCGCACGGGGAAATCCGGACGGACCCGGAGGATACGGTGCCGTGCTGCAGTTTGTCGATGCAGCGGGCAGGCTGCATGAAAAGGAACTGAGTGCCGGATACCGCAAAACAACAAATAACCGGATGGAGCTGATGGCGGCGATCGTCGGACTGGAGGCGCTGGTAAAACCGTGTCAGGTGGAATTATATTCGGATTCCAAATATCTGACGGATGCGTTCAATCAGCATTGGATCCAGGGATGGCTGAAGCGCGGCTGGAAAAAATCAGATAAATCGCCGGTGAAAAATAAAGATCTGTGGACCAGACTTCTGGCAGCGATGGAACCGCATCAGGTGAACTTTCACTGGGTGAAAGGACATGACGGTCATCCGGAGAATGAACGCTGTGACCGGCTGGCAACCACAGCAGCGGATGGAAGTAATCTGCTGGAGGATGAGATTACAGAATGAAAGAACAAATGAGTAACAGAACTCTGTTTTTGTATTTTACATCATTGACAGGTGCTGTGATCGCCGGGATCGTGTGGTTATATCTGAAAGTGGCAAATGTAGGGATTACGGTCATCTGGGAAATGGTTCCGGTTTATATAGATTCGAAATATTATACGGTTCTCATGTGCCTGGGAGGCGGTGTACTCATCGGATTGTTCCACCGGGTATATGGTCCATATCCGGAGCGGATGGCAGATTCTGTTAAGCGGGTAAAAGACACGGGTACATATCCTTACCGGAAACTTCCGATGATTGTTTCAGCATCATTTTTATCTCTGTTTTTTGGCGGAGCTGTCGGACCGGAATCCGGCCTGGTCAGTCTTTTACTTGGTCTTTGCTGCTGGGCAATGGATCAGTTTGGGCTGGCACGCTGGAAGATGGAGACGCTGATCGCCGGAAATCCATATATCAGGAAGAAAGAATTGTTCCGGGTGATGGCAGCTGGGCTGTTTCTTCCGCCGGATCAGATTGTGTACGACAAAGGGAAGATCAGCTGGAAACGGAAAGAGCAGATTGCATCCGGTATTACGGCCGGACTGACCGGACTGGCAGTATATGAACTGCTGAATTTCTGCTTTGGCAGATGCCTGGCGGTACCTCACCTGCATGGTGGTGTACTGATCCTGCGAGACAAAGTGGCAGTTATTTTGCTGGTGATTGTCGGAATTGCAGCCGGCTATCTGTATCTGATCTTTCAGAAGGCCAGCAGTTGGTTTTTCGGAAAACTGAGAGAAAAAAATCTGGCAGTATTCAATGCCGTGCTTGGTGGACTGGTGTTGGGACTGATCGGTTCTGCATTACCGATGACCATGTTTTCCGGTGGAAATAATATTCAGGCTATGCAGTATGAATATTTGAAATATACACCTTATCTGTTGATCCTGATCGGTGTGGTAAAATTATTCTTGACCAATGTCTGCATTGAATCCGGATGGCGTGGCGGACATTTCTTCCCGATGATTTTCAGTGGATTGAGCATCGGATATGGATTTGCGGCAATTCTGCATATCAATGAGATCGTCAGCGTGGTGCTGGTGACAGGAGCATTGCTTGGCACGGTTTTACAGCAGCCGTTAGGGGCGCTTGCATTGTCTCTTGTCTTTTTCCCGGTCAAAGATATCGGCTGGATGCTGCTGGCATCCACGGTAGGTGGCTGTGTGCCGGTTCCGGTGGCACTTCGGTCAGATCCGGAGAAAAAAAGCTTTGTGTCTAATATGATACAGATGAAAAAACAGAAAAAATTTCTTCCAAATAAAGGATAGGCAGGAATGCATTGCTTTACAAGGAAGAAATGCTATGCTATTATTGTAAGAGTGTGTAATCGTTGTGTTTTCAGCGATCGCAAGAGTGAATTTGATATTCATAATAACATATAGATGGAGGAACACGAGAGTGAAAAAGTATGGTGTAAATGAATTACGAAGAATGTATCTTGACTTTTTTAAAAGCAAAGATCATCTTGTAATGAAAAGTTTTTCGCTGATCCCGCATAATGACAACAGTTTATTGCTGATCAATGCAGGAATGGCACCGTTAAAACCTTATTTTACAGGAGCAGAGATTCCACCGAAGCGCAGAGTTTCCACATGTCAGAAATGTATCCGTACCGGTGATATTGAGAATGTAGGAAAGACAGCACGTCATCTGACCTTCTTTGAGATGCTGGGAAACTTTTCTTTTGGTGATTATTTCAAACATGAGGCAATTGCCTGGTCCTGGGAGTTCCTGACCAAAGTGCTGGAATTGGATCCGGAGCGTCTGTATCCGTCTATTTACGGTGAGGATGAGGAAGCATTTGAAATCTGGACAAAAGAGGTCGGTGTACCGGCAGAGAGAATTACACGTTTCTATCGTGATGAGAATGGTGAGTGTGATAACTTCTGGGAGCATGGTGCGGGTCCTTGTGGTCCATGTTCTGAGATTTACTATGACCGTGGAGAGAAATACGGCTGTGGCAGCCCGGATTGTAAAGTAGGCTGTGACTGTGACCGTTTTATGGAAGTATGGAACAACGTATTTACACAGTTTAACGGTGATGGAAAAGGAAATTACGAAGAACTGGAAAATAAAAACATTGATACCGGTATGGGATTGGAACGTCTGGCTGTTGTTATGCAGGACGTAGATTCTGTATTTGATATCGATACTATGAAAGCAATCCGTGACAAAGTATGTGAGATGTCTCATAAAACTTACCAGACAGATGCACTGGATGACGTATCCATCCGTCTGATCACAGATCATATCCGTTCCGCTACATTCATGGTATCAGATGGTATCATGCCGACCAACGAGGGCAGAGGCTATGTACTTCGTCGTCTGATCCGTCGTGCGGCAAGACATGGTAAAATGCTTGGTATCGACGGACTGTTCCTTGCGGAACTGAGCAAAACTGTCATCAACGAGAGCAAAGACGGTTATCCGGAACTGGAAGAGAAAAAAGAATTCATTTTCCGTGTACTGACACAGGAAGAGGAAAAATTCAATAAGACAATCGATCAGGGACTTGCAATTCTGGCTGATATGCAGGCAGAGATGGAAAAAGAAGGAAAGAAAGTTCTTTCCGGAGAAGATGCATTCCGTTTGTACGACACATATGGATTTCCGGTAGATCTGACCGAAGAAATTCTGGAAGAAAAAGGATTTACGATTGATCAGGCAGGTTTTGAGGCAGCGATGGAAGAGCAGCGTACCAAAGCACGTAACGCACGAAAAGTAACAAACTATATGGGGGCAGATGCAACGGTTTATGATGCGATCGATCCGTCCGTTACAACTACATTTGTCGGATATGACCGTTTCTGTCATGATTCGGAAGTAACTGTTCTGACCAGCGAGACAGAGATCGTAGAAGCACTGACAGATGGTGAGGCAGGTACTGTTTTTGTGAATGAGACTCCATTCTATGCAACTATGGGTGGACAGACCGCTGATACCGGTTATATCCGCACTGCAGAGGGTGAGTTCCGTGTAGAAGATACGGTAAAAATGCTCGGCGGTAAAGTCGGACATATCGGCCGTGTGACAAAAGGTATGATCAAAGCCGGTGATACGGTTACACTGGAAGTAGATGCAAAGAGACGTTCTCTGATCGCAAAGAACCACAGTGCAACACATTTACTGCAGAAAGCATTGCGTAACGTACTTGGTTCTCATGTAGAGCAGAAAGGTTCTGATGTAAATCCGGACCGTCTGCGTTTTGACTTCTCCCATTTTTCTGCTATGACAGAGGAAGAGTTAAAACAGGTTGAGACTATCGTAAATGAAAAGATCGCAGAGGCACTTCCGGTAGAGACAAGTATCATGAGTCTGGAAGAAGCAAAGAAAACAGGTGCAATGGCACTGTTTGGTGAAAAATACGGTGATTCCGTCCGTGTGGTAAAAATGGGTGATTTCTCCACAGAGCTCTGTGGCGGTACTCATGTTACAAATACCAGCGAGATTTCCGCATTTAAGATCGTATCTGAGTCCGGTATCGCAGCAGGCGTAAGACGTATTGAGGCTTTGACTTCCGATGCATTATATGCTTACTATGATAAATTAGAGGAGATCATCAACGAGGCGGCAGCATTATTGAAAACAAATGCAGCAGGTCTGACAGAAAAAATCACACATCTGCAGGCAGAAGTAAAAGAACTCCACAGCGAGAACGAATCCTTAAAGAGCAAAGCTGCACAGGATGCACTTGGCGATGTCATGGATCGTGTAGAAGAAGTCAACGGAGTAAAACTTCTGGCAACCGCTCTGGAAGATGTAGATATGAACGGACTGCGTGACCTGGGTGATCAGCTGAAAGAGAAACTCGGCGAGGGTGTTGTTGTACTGGCATCTGCAAACGAAGGCAAAGTAAGTCTGATCGCTATGGCAACAGAAGGAGCTATGAAGCAGGGTGCACATGCAGGTAACCTGATCAAAGCAATCGCAGCAAAAGTTGGCGGTGGCGGCGGCGGACGTCCGAATATGGCTCAGGCCGGCGGTAAGAACCCGGCAGGAATCCCGGATGCGATCGCAGCAGCGAAAGAAGCACTGGCGGGACAGATCAAATAATAATAAGAATTGTGGGAGTACGAAGTACGGAACAATTCAAAATATGCAAAAAGTTGGGAAAAAGTTTGAAAAAACTATTGACATATCTACAAAAAATGATTATAATTGTCAAGCAGTGCAGTAAGAATATTACCCAATCAGTTGAATATGCACAATACGCAACTGGAGGGAGGTTAGGTGTGAGACTATGTCAAATGTAATCGTAAAAGAGAACGAGACTTTAGATAGCGCTTTACGCAGATTTAAGAGAAACTGTGCGAAAGCTGGTATCCAGCAGGAGATTCGTAAGAGAGAGCATTACGAGAAACCAAGCGTAAAACGTAAAAAGAAATCTGAAGCAGCTAGAAAACGTAAATACAACTAGTTCAAAGTTAATTGAAAGGACACTTCTGTGGAAGTGTCCTTTTGTCGTGTTTTTAGAATGTCGAGGGCGTTCATGAGCAAGTAGCAAAAGCGGATTGCGAATGTCCGCTTTACTGCTTATGTCCGATTTACAAACTCCGGGAAAAATATCATCGCAGGGAATCTTAAACTGCGGGATACTTTTCCCGGAGTTTTTTGCTTTGTGCGTGCAGACAAAAGTTCTAACAAAATAGCAATGGCATATATTAGACTATGGCAGTGAAACGGGCTGCTGAATGGAGTGATAAAGTGGAACAGATTTTGAAATTGTTTCCGGTGCATATCAGAAAAGTCATGGAACAGGCAGAGGTATTTCAACGATTGTCACAGAAACTGGAGGAAATCCGGGTACGTGTAAATCAGCCATTGGAACTGGTTACCGCTGAGGGGGCATACTTCCTGAACAATGGCGCACTGGTCAGGCAGACGGACAGGCAATGTCTGTCCGTATCGGAAGAAGATTTAAGGCAGATGAGTACCCTGATGTCTCGGTATTCGCTCTATGCCTATGAGGAAGAGATCCGGCAGGGATTTCTGACAGTGGAAGGAGGACATCGGATCGGTGTGTGTGGACAGGTCATGCAGCTGAATGGCAGGATAAACAGAATCTATCCGATCCTGTATCTGAACATTCGTATTGCCAGAGAGCGAAAGGCGTGTGGAGCATTGCTTTATAAGCAGTTGTGGCGGGAACAGGAACCGGAAAATACACTGTTACTGTCCGCACCCGGAAATGGAAAAACCACCTTGCTTCGTGATCTGATCCGGCTGTTTTCCAATGGAGACGAAGCGCATCCGGGAAAAAGAATCGGGCTGGTGGATGAACGGTCAGAGATTGCCGGTTGCCTTCATGGAATTCCGCAAAATGATCTGGGCATCCGGACAGATGTGCTGGATGGGTGCCCGAAAGTGGAAGGGATGATGCTGTTAATACGCAGTATGGCGCCTGAAATCCTTGCGGTGGATGAGATTGGCGGCAGAGAAGATTTTGCAGCAATGGAATATGCCATGCGCTGTGGTTGTCATCTGCTGGCAACGGTACATGCAGGAAGCCTGGAAGAACTGTTTCAAAAGCCAGGATGGGACAAGTGCGGACAGGTGAAGTTATTCAGAAACTATGTAGTCATTTCAAAAGAGAACGGAGAACGCAGGTATACCGTATATGATGAACGCGGGATAAGCATTCCTCCTGCTTCAAGTGCGTAGAGTACCAAGCGGTAGGTAAGGGGATGCTTATGCCAGATCTTACTGCAATTCAATGTGACATTAAAAAGAAACAGGAGAACAGGGACAGGATGTTGAAAGCAGCGGGGAGTATGTGTGTGCTGGCGGCGTGTATCGGCTTTGTGCGGGAACTGCTCCGGACAGGCAGTTTACATAAGGAGTATCTGGAGGCATTGATTGAACTGACAGAACTGCTGTCAGCAGAAATCCGCTATGAACGGCTGCCGATACAGGAAGCTTTGCAGCAGATTCAGAAAAAAATAAGGCCGGAAATAGCTTTTGTGTTACGGCAGATGATAGAACAGATGAAAGATGGTACAGGAACGCCATTTTCGGAAATCTGGGAGCAGGCATTCCGGAAAGGAGGAAAGGAACTGTTTCTGACCGGAGAGGAGCTGGAAGAGGTATGTCGTATAGGAAAACATCTTGGATTTCTGGACCAGAGACAGCAGGAGGAGCATTTGCAGGGATGTCGGGAACGGCTGCAGCGTCTGCTGAGATTAAGGCAGAAGGAACTGGAGGAAAAGAAACATATGTACCGCTGTCTGGGGGTGGCAGCCGGGATTTTTGTGATTCTGATTCTGGTTTAGTCATTTACGGGGAGGATAGCGATGGATGTCAATTTATTGTTTAAAATAGCAGCGGTGGGGATACTGGTGACTGTGATCGGACAGGTTTTGAAACACAGCGGAAGGGAGGAGCATGCATTTTTGGTCAGTCTTGCAGGTCTGATCATAGTATTGTTCTGGATCGTGCCTTATATATACGATTTGTTTGACAAAATAAAACATCTGTTTTCCTTATGAAAAACCGAAAACAGACAACAAATAGAGGTGGAAGATCATGGGAATCATTCAGATCGCAATGATTGGAATCGGCGCGGTGGCACTGGCATTGATGGTAAAACAGCAGAAAAGTGAATATGCACTGTATCTGAGTCTGTCCGCAGTGGTTCTGATCCTTGTCTTTAGCATGAACCGTTTACAGGTTGTGATGGAGACCATCCGGAAAATAGAACAGTATACCGGAATAGATGTCGCTATGCTGAAAATACTGGTGAAACTGATGGGCATTACCTATGTGGCAGAGTTTGCGTCCGGAATCTGCAAGGATGCGGGATTTTCAGCAATTGGAAGCCAGATCGAGATGTTTGCAAAGTTTTCAATCATGGCGGTCAGTGTACCGGTGCTTCTGACATTGCTGGAAACAATCGAAGGACTGCTGAGTACCTGGAAGTAAATCGGATGCAGCCTCCGGCGGGGCGCACATTGGCCGGTGGACAATGGTTTTGCACCGACCGAAACAGAATGTAGATTTGCAGAGATGCTGGGATTTGCGTGAGACAGGAGGGACAGGCATTGTATGCGAAGGAAAGCACGGCACAGCGTATATGGAATCACAAAAACAGATACAGATGGTGCATGATATTTTTGCTTTTGAGCGTGTTCGTTGTGTGGTTTTGTGTTCCAAAACAGGTACGGGCGGCCCAGAATATTGCGCAGACAGAGGCCAGTCAGCAGGAAGAACTGCTGTCGGATCTGCCTTTGTCAGACATTCAGAAGGTGTTGGAGCAGAATACAGATACACAGGATCTGACCTTTCGGGAACTGGTCAGGCAGCTGATGCAGGACGGAGAGTATACGGATAAGCGGACGCTGGTGCGGCAGGTTTTTGATCGTGCATTTGGGGATGTGGCCGAAGGAAAACAGCTGTTTGTACAAATACTGCTTCTGACGGCGGCCTGTTCGTTTTTGCAGAATTTTATCCATGTGTTTGAGAACAGCCAGATTTCAAAAACAGGGTTTTATCTATATTTTTTACTGCTGATGGGGTTGTTGCTCCGGTCCTATCTGCTCATTCATGGAATTCTGGAAGATGTACTGGGGCAGGTGATTGATTTTATGGAAGCATTGTTGCCCGCATTTTGCATGACAATGGTATTTTGCAGTCAGAAGGTAACTGCGGTAGGATTTTATCAGCTGTCTCTGATCGTGATTTATCTGATTGACCGGGTACTTCTGTATATTGTAATACCGGCGATTCATGTCTATGTGGTGCTTCAGATGTTGAACTGTATGACGGAGGAAAAACTGATTTCCAGAATGACAGTCCTGCTGAAACGGGGACTTATCTGGGTAATGCGTCTGCTACTGGCAGGAGTGACGGGAATGAATGTGATCGAACGGATGATTGCCCCTTCTGTGGATAATCTGAAAAAAATGTCGGTGACACAGACCATCAGCATGTTGCCGGGACTTGGAAATACAGCACAGGCGGTGGGAAATATTTTCTTTGGATCGGCGGTGGTGATCCGAAACGGAATAGGAACGGCTGCAATGATCGTGCTTGTGTGCCTGGCGCTAGGGCCATTACTGAAAATGCTGGTGTTTTCTGTTTTCTATAAAGTGGCAGGGGCACTTTCGGAGCCATTTTCCGATAAACGGATCTGTGGCTGTATTGATTGTGTGGGGGATGGGGCATTACTTTTGTTTCGTGCGCTTGGAACCGGAATTTTATTATGTATGATAACGATAGCGGTGGTGGTGACGGCAATCATATGACAGAGATGCTGGAATGGGTAAAACGAATGATATTTCTTGGGATATTTCTGACGCTTTTGCTACAGGTATTGCCGGCGAATGCTTATCGGAAATATGTGCGTTTTTTTGCAGGGATGGTGTTTGTGGTGACAATTTTAAATCCATTATTTTCCGTGTTGGGACAGAAAAATGTAGAACAGAGGATGGAGCGGGAATTTGTCCGGGAAGATATCCTGCAGAGCAGGCAGCTGGATTTTTCGAATATGGAACGACAGCAGAAAACATATTATGAGCGACAGGTAAAGGAAGTGGTGGAGCAGATGGTAACAGAACTGGGAAATTCCTGCGGTGTGCCGGTGCAGAAAGTAGAGGTGACGTTGACGCAGGATACCGGTGCCGTTGCACAGGTGACCGTGTGGACGGCGGTTTCCGGGAAAACGATACAGCAGGAGATGCGCAGGCAGACGGCAGAAGCCTGTGGAATCGGAGAGCAGCAGGTGGAGGTGTATGGCAGCTGATGGATTGGAATGGTTTTCTGCGGGAGAAAAAGTGGAAACATGTGAAAAAGGATCAGTGGCTCATTTTGTTCCTGGCGGGTGTTCTGCTTCTGATCATTGCGATGCCTGCCGGCAGGAAAAACAGTACAGCATCGGATGTGGAGATGAATACGCAGAATAGCCAGAGTGCAGTAACGACACAGGGCGGTTCTGATTATGAAACATATGGGGCGGCACTGGAACAGCGCCTGGAGACAATATTACAGAGGATGCGAGGGGTTGGTGATGTGCAGGTGATGATCACGTTCCGGGATCAGGGAGAATCCATAGTGGAAAAAGATGTGACGATGCGGGAGGATACGCAGGAGGGAGAGCAGAAGGAAGGGGAAACGGATACGGTCAATGGCGGATCCGGCAGCTGTGAGAACAGTGAAACGACGGTTTATGCCCGGTCTGACGGAGATGAAACCCCATTTGTGAACCGTGCGATTCTGCCAAAAATTGATGGTGTTCTGATCGTGGCGGAAGGCGGAGATGATTCCGAAGTGAGAAAAAATATTTCTGAGTCGGTGGAGGCATTATTCGGACTGGATGCACATAAAATAAAGATAGTTAAAATGAAAACGAAAGGAGATTCCAATTGAAGAAGATATTTCGCAAAAATCAGATTATTATTACCGCACTGGCTTTGATGATCGCTGTGGCAGGTTATATCAGTTACACAAGGGCAAATGTAGCAGAAAATGACGCAATCCAGACAGCAGGAGAAACCAATGATATTTCAGATGGCGAGCAGATTGGAGAAATATTTACGGATACGGAGGACAATACCCAGGCTGCCAGTGCAGCGGATGCGCAGGCAGAGGAACGCTCCGGGCAGGATACAGAAAACTCCGGGGCCGGATCTGAGGCCCAGACAGAGGCCGATGGGGGAAATGCAGAGGAAATACAGAATCCGGGAGAAACGGTGCAGACGTCAGCCCAGGCACAGAGTCTGGCGTTTGCATCGGAGGTGAAATTAAACCGGGAGCAGGTGCGCTCTAAGAATAAGGAGACACTGATGGAAATCATCAATAATACATCCATTGCGGAGGCACAGAAACAGGATGCCATTGATTCTATGATCCAGATGACAGATGTTGCGGAAAAAGAAAATGCGGCAGAGATTTTGCTCGAAGCAAAAGGATTTTCCGATGTCGTGGTAAGTATTACGGACAATGAGGCAGACGTTGTACTCAATATGGGCGATGTCACCGATGCAAAGCGGGCACAGGTGGAGGATATCGTGAAGCGTAAAACCGGAATTTCTGCGGAAAATATCGTGATCACACCCTTGAGCCAGTAACTAATAGTTCTGTAAAAAAGCGTTAAATGAGATTATTTGATGAACATAAAAAAGGGGAGTGTGTTATACTGTAAGCAGAAATGCGGATTGTGGATGTCCGCTTTACAATCTGCGGAAGCCAAATGCTTTTTCAAGAAAAATAAAACGAAGACAAGGGGGAACAGCAGATGAAACGTATATTTTTGATCGTTCTGGACAGTTTTGGGATCGGTGAGATGCCGGATGCAGCAAATTATGGGGATGAGGGCAGCAATACCCTTGGAACCGTGGCAAAAAGCTCGGAGTTTTCCATGCCGAATATGGCAAAGCTTGGATTATTTAATATTGACGGGGTGACGGCGAAAACGCCGTGTGCGAAGCCGGAAGGCATCGTTGCGCGTATGACGGAGCAGTCTGCCGGAAAGGATACGACTACCGGACACTGGGAGATCGCAGGACTGATCTCAAAGAAACCGATGCCCACCTTTCCAAATGGTTTTCCACAGGAATTTCTGGAGGCATTTTCAAAGGCTGTAGGCCGTAAGGTATTGTGTAACCGGCCGTATTCCGGCACGCAGGTCATTCAGGACTACGGTGACGAGCATATGCAAAGTGGTGCATTGATCGTTTATACGTCTGCGGATTCGGTATTTCAGATTGCAGCACATGAGGATGTGGTTCCGGTGGAAGAGCTGTATCGGGATTGCGAGATTGCCCGGAGGATGTTGCAAGGGGATCTGGGGGTTGGCAGAGTCATTGCGCGGCCGTTTGTTGGTACATCCGGTCACTATACACGGACATCCAGACGCCATGATTTTTCCCTGGAGCCGCCACAGGATACGATGCTGGATGTGTTGAAAGAAGCGGAATATGATGTGATCGGTGTCGGTAAGATCAACGATATTTTTGCAGGAAAGGGTATTACAGAATTTGTCCGGACACAGGACAATGCGGATGGTATTGAGAAGACATTGGAGTATATGGAGCGTGAATTCAACGGACTCTGCTTTGTAAATCTGGTAGATTTTGATATGTTGTATGGACACAGAAATGATGTGGCGGGATATGCAAAGGCACTGACTTATTTTGACCGGCAGCTGCCACGGATCTTGTCTGCCATGGAGCCTGAAGATGTTCTGATGATCACAGCAGACCACGGCTGTGATCCGGGCACTCCTTCCACGGATCATTCCAGGGAATATACGCCGTTTGTGATGTATGGAAAAAATCTGGCACAGGGTAAAAATCTCGGAACCAGAGACAGCTTTTCGGATATTGGAGCAACGGTCCTGGATTACTTTGGACTGTCCGGCGGGATTGCAGGAAAAAGTATGCTGTAAGAGCCCGGTACAGAGGCAGACAGATCGTTTGGGCTGTTTTTCGCTCTGTTTTCAGGAACGGTGTGCGGAACCGTTGTGTGACGGTTCTCTCTTGACAGATGTTTTTCCCTTTATTACAATAGATAAGATTGAGTAGAAAGATTCAGAGTCACAGGCCATGACAGAGCAGATCAGGCGGCACAGATCAGGCAGAATAGTGGCTCACGGGAAAAATAGAAGTTGGAGGGCTTAATGGCTGATTTACACAAAGAAATAGAAAAAAGAAGGACATTCGCGATTATTTCTCATCCGGATGCCGGAAAAACAACATTGACAGAGAAATTTCTGTTATACGGAGGTGCAATCAATCTTGCAGGTTCTGTAAAGGGAAAAGCAACGGCACGACATGCGGTTTCTGACTGGATGGAGATTGAGAAGCAGAGAGGTATTTCTGTCACTTCATCTGTATTGCAGTTTGAGTACGATGGATTCTGTATCAATATTTTGGATACTCCGGGACATCAGGATTTCTCAGAGGACACCTATCGTACTTTAATGGCAGCAGACTCTGCGGTCATGGTCATTGATGGTTCCAAAGGTGTGGAGGCACAGACACGTAAGTTGTTTAAAGTATGTGTTATGCGCCACATTCCGATATTTACTTTTATCAATAAGATGGACCGAGATTCGAATGATCCGTTTGATCTGCTGGACGAGATCGAAAAAGAACTGGGAATCGCAACCTGTCCCATTAACTGGCCCATCGGTTCCGGTAAGAATTTCAAGGGTGTGTATGACCGCAATACGAAAAAGGTCATGACATTCTCAGATACCCTGAAGGGAACCAAAGAAGGTGAAGAAAAAGAATTTGCCCTGGATTCAGAGGAATTACTGACTGAAATCGGGGAAGACTATAAAGAACAGCTGGAAGAGGAAATCGAACTGTTAGACGGAGCAAGTGCAGAGTTTGACATGGATCTGGTATCAAAAGGACAGCTGTCACCGGTATTTTTCGGTTCTGCTTTGACAAACTTTGGTGTGGAGACATTCCTGCAGCATTTCCTTCAGATGACCACATCTCCGCTGCCGAGAGTCTCAGATAAAGGTGAGATCGATCCGTTCTCTGAGGATTTCAGTGCATTTGTGTTTAAAATCCAGGCGAATATGAACAAGGCACACCGAGACAGAATCGCATTCATGCGTATCTGTTCCGGACAGTTCAAGGCGGGCATGGAAGTTTTCCATGTACAGGGGAATAAGCAGTTGAAACTTTCCCAGCCGCAGCAGCTGATGGCACAGGAGCGTAAGATCGTGGAGGAAGCGTATGCCGGAGATATTATCGGTGTATTTGATCCGGGTATTTTTTCTATTGGAGATACCCTGACCACCGCAAAGGAAAAATTTGCGTTTGAAGGAATCCCGACTTTCGCACCGGAGCATTTTGCAAGAGTACGTCAGCTGGATACCATGAAACGAAAACAGTTCGTCAAAGGTATTTCCCAGATTGCGCAGGAAGGTGCGATTCAGATTTTCCAGGAGTACAATACCGGTATGGAAGAGATTATTGTGGGTGTGGTAGGTGTCCTGCAGTTCGATGTCCTGAAATTCCGTCTGGAAAATGAGTACAATGTAGAAATCCGTCTGGAAAATCTGCCATATGAGCACATCCGCTGGATTGAGAATAAAGATATTGATCTGGATCATCTGAGTGGTACTTCTGATATGAAGAAGATCAAAGATCTGAAGGGCAATCCGCTGCTGCTCTTTGTCAATGCATGGAGTGTTGGCATGACATTGGATCGAAACGAAGGCCTGGTGCTGTCTGAGTTTGGTACGAATTAATCTTATTTTCGGAAAAATGCAGACGCGGTAATTATGAGATTTTGTATATAGAAAAATTGCTTTGTTTACGGAGGAAAATAAAATGGAAATTCTGGAAGTTACAGTTGAAAATTTTGATGAGAAAGTATTAAACAGTGAAAAACCGGTGATGCTGGATTTCTGGGCAACCTGGTGCGGACCGTGTCAGATGCAGGCACCGATCTTTCATGCTTTTGCAGAGAAACATGCAGATACCGCTGTATTTGGTAAAGTAAATGTGGACGAGCAGATGGAACTAGCACGTGAGTTTGCAGTTGCCAGCATCCCGACGATCCTGGTAATCAAAAATGGCGAGGTAGCTTACCGTGCGGTAGGTTTACAAAGCGAGGAGGAACTGCAGAAAGCACTTGCATAGGGTGCAGAAAAGATAAAAATACAAAAAAATTGCTGTCGGATGTGGTACCGGACAGCAATTTTTTTGTACAACATATAAGAATAGCCGGAGAAAATGAGGCGCTTTTTTCTATATGACAGAAGCTGGGGAGAATGTTATAATCGGGATTGACTTTTGAAGGTATTTATAATATGATAGGAACAGACAACGAACAAATGTTCACATACAGCAGCAGAGGCTGTCTGTTCAGATAAGGAGTAAAGCATGGCAAAAAATGATAAGATGGAAGCGCAGAAAGAAGCAAAATTAAAAGCGCTGGATGATGCGATCGCACATATTGAGAAGCAGTACGGAAAAGGATCTGTTATGAAACTGGGAGATCCAAGTGTACATATGAACGTGGAGACGGTTCCTACCGGATGTCTGAGTCTGGATATCGCACTGGGACTCGGTGGTGTGCCGAGAGGACGTATCATTGAGGTATACGGCCCGGAGTCCAGCGGTAAGACAACGGTAGCCCTGCATATGGTAGCGGAAGTGCAGAAGCGTGGCGGAATCGCAGGATTTATTGATGCAGAGCATGCACTGGATCCGGCTTATGCAAAAAATATCGGGGTAGATATTGATAATCTGTATATTTCACAGCCGGATAACGGTGAGCAGGCACTGGAGATCACAGAGACAATGGTTCGTTCCGGCGCGGTAGATATCGTCATCGTCGATTCCGTAGCAGCACTGGTTCCAAAGGCAGAGATTGAGGGCGATATGGGAGATTCCCATGTGGGTCTGCAGGCACGTCTGATGTCACAGGCACTGCGTAAACTGACCGCTGTGATCAGCAAATCCAACTGTATCGTTATCTTTATCAACCAGCTGCGAGAGAAAGTTGGTGTGATGTTTGGAAATCCGGAGGTAACCACCGGCGGCCGTGCATTGAAATTCTATTCTTCCATCCGTCTGGATGTACGTCGTGTGGAAGCATTGAAACAGGCAGGAGAGATCCTTGGAAACCATACCCGTATCAAAGTAGTAAAGAATAAGATCGCGCCGCCATTCAAAGAGGCAGAGTTTGATATTGTGTTCGGACAGGGCATTTCCAGAGAGGGTGATATCCTGGATCTGGCGGCCAATACAAACGTGGTAAACAAATCCGGTGCATGGTATGCATACAACGGCGAGAAAATCGGACAGGGCCGGGAAAATGCAAAGAAATTCCTGAAAGAAAATCCGGAAATCTGTCAGGAGATTGAGGCAAAGGTACGGGCATACTATCATCTGGACGGAGAGACAGCAGAGACAGAAGAGCATGCTGTGACAGAACCGTCGGGAGCGGATGATATTGTTCCGATGGATGCAGAATAATGCAGATAGAAGAAATTATACAGGGAAAAAAAGGAAAGCTGATCATTCGTGCAGAAGGAGGGCTTTCCTTTCCTCTCTATGAAAAAGAAGCAGCGAAGTACCGTCTGACAGAAGGCGGGACACTGACGGAGCAGGAATGGAATGAAATATGCAGCGAAATCCTGGAAAAACGGGCAAAACGACGGGCTATGTACATTTTGCAACGCATGGAGCGAACGGAGTGTCAGCTCCGCCGGAAACTGCAGGAGAACGGTTATCCGGAAGAAATCGTGGAGTGTGCCATGGATTATGTGAAGTCTTTTCATTATGTGGATGATTACCGTTATGCATGTACTTATATCCGGTATCATCAGTCCGAGAAAAGCCGTCTGCAGATAAAAATGAAACTGTATGAACGTGGGGTGCCCTCTGATCTGATCGAGCAGGCACTGGAAGACGAATATACAGGGGAAGAAGACCGTCTGATCGATCGTCTGCTGGAAAAGAAACAGTATGATGCTGATACGATGGATCAGAAGGAAAAACAGAAGATTTACCAGTATCTGATGCGGAGAGGATTTCGTTCAGATGCGATACGGCGCAGAATGAACGCAGAATAAGCATTCCCCCGCTTCAGGTGCGTAGAGCACTAAGCGGTGGGTAAGGGGGATGCTTATGTCAGTGGGAGTTAAAAGCTCCCACTGACAGGTCGCAAAGCGACTGCATTCATGAGCAAGTAGCGAAAGCGGATTGCGAATGTCCGCTTTACATTGTGAGGGAATAGTTCACAGTTTGACTGGATGGTAGGTATTATTTGCTTGACAGAACGCACAAAAAAGTATAAAATTTAATAGTTGTAATTTATGACATAATACCAGATATAAATTGTTATATGTACAATGAAAACTAAATAAGGAGGTGCTCCTGTGGTGCATATTATCATCGCGGTGGTAATAACTGCTGTAGTTGCGATTTTGCTTACTTACGTAGCATCCAATGCACATTTCAAGAAAGTCTCTGATGAGAAAATCGGAAGTGCAGAAGATCGTGCGAGAGCAATCATCGATGAAGCTGTGAAAGCTGCTGAGACAAAGAAACGCGAGGCTTTGCTGGAAGTCAAGGAAGAGTCCATCAAGACAAAGAACGAACTTGACAAAGAAATCAAAGACCGCAGATCTGAGATTCAGCGAAACGAGCGTCGTGTGGAACAGAAAGAGTTCAACCTGGACAAAAAACTGGAAGCCATCGAACGTCGTGAACAGAGTTTTGCAGCAAAAGAGGAAGAAATCAAGCGACAGAAAGCAGAAGTTGCCAAGCTGAATGAAGAACGCATACAGGAACTGGAGCGAATTTCAGGACTCACCTCTGAACAGGCAAAAGAATATCTCTTGAAAACAGTTGAAGAAGATGTAAAACTGGACACTGCAAAGTTGATCAAGGAAATGGAGCATCAGGCAAAAGAAGAGGCTGGAAAGAAAGCAAAAGAATACGTTGTAAACGCAATTCAGAAATGCGCAGCCGATCATGTTGCCGAAACTACAATTTCTGTTGTGCAGCTTCCAAATGACGAGATGAAAGGACGTATCATCGGACGTGAGGGACGTAATATCCGTACGCTTGAGACGATGACAGGTGTAGATCTGATCATTGATGACACACCGGAAGCAGTTATTCTGTCCGGTTTCGATCCAATCCGTCGTGAAGTGGCACGTATCGCTCTTGAAAAACTGATCGTAGATGGACGTATCCATCCGGCCAGAATCGAAGAGATGGTAGAAAAAGCACAGAAAGAAGTAGAAAATATGATCCGTGAGGAAGGTGAGGCCGCTACACTTGAAGTAGGTGTACATGGTATTCATCCGGAACTGGTACGTCTTCTTGGACGTATGAAATTCCGTACCAGTTATGGTCAGAATGCATTAAAGCATTCCATCGAAGTAGCACAGTTAAGTGGACTGCTTGCAGCAGAAATCGGTGTGGATGTCAGAATCGCGAAACGTGCAGGACTTCTGCATGATATCGGTAAATCTGTTGACCATGAGATGGAAGGTTCCCACATCCAGTTAGGTGTTGAACTTTGCAGAAAGTTTAAAGAATCTGCAACCGTGATCAATGCTGTAGAAGCACATCATGGCGATGTTGAGCCGGAAAGCTTGATCGCATGTCTGGTACAGGCCGCTGATACAATTTCGGCAGCAAGACCGGGTGCACGTAGAGAGACACTGGAAACATATTCAAACAGATTAAAGAAACTGGAAGATATTACAAACAGTTTCAAGGGAGTAGACAAATCTTTTGCAGTTCAGGCGGGCAGAGAAGTTCGTATTATGGTTGTACCTGAGCAGATCAGTGATGCAGATATGGTACTTTTGGCCAGAGATGTTTCAAAACAGATTGAAGCTGAATTGGAATATCCGGGTCAGATCAAGGTAAATGTTATCCGTGAAAGCCGTGTAACAGATTACGCAAAATAAGTATCACAGACCATAGTCAACAGTTCGTATGATGAAAATGAATGTAAAGACCTGTAAGTCTTCGAAAGAAGATTTACAGGTCTTTTTGCATGGATATAAAAAGAGGTATGAGTCAAAAAAAGTTAACGTGCAAGTCCGGCAGCATCTAACTGTTTGCGGATCTGCGGTGCAATCAGCAGAGCGAGAATCATTTTGATAAAATCACCTGGCAGGAAAGGAACAACACCAGCCATAAGTGCTGCCTGAAAACCCATGTGCGCCTGAATGGCGAGCCATGTGGTTCCAAGTGCATAGCATACAGCAGTTCCGAGGATCATGCCAAGGAAGCGGAGAGCTTTTTTGTTATGAAAATGATTGATAAAGTAACCTGCGATCAGTGCCAGCGGGATAAAACCGATCAGATAACCACCGGTTGGACCAAAGAGTTTTCCGGGACCGCTGGTAAAGCCGGAAAATACCGGGATTCCAACCAGACCGATCAGAAGATAGATCAGATAGCTGATCGTTCCTTTTTTAGTTCCCAGAATGAACAGGGAAAAATAAATCACAAGGTTGGTAAGTGAAATCGGCACCGGACCAATCGGAACGGAAAGCGGTGCTAATACACAAGTTACAGCGGTCATAACTGCAATCATGGCAATCTGTTGAATCGTAAATTTTGAATTTGTTTTTGTTGCTGTGTTGTTCATAAGTTATTCTCCATTTTCTAAGTATTGATTTTATATCTCGAAGCCCATATCAGTAAGCATTTGCTGATCCTGTCTGGTATTATTTCCGACTGTAGTAAGCATGTCACCTGTGATAGTGGCATTGACGCCTGCTTCAAACAATCGACGACCACCGTCTTTGAAATAACTGCGTCCTGCTGCCATACGGATATATGCATCCGGATTCAGGTAGCGGAACACGGCAACTGTACGGATGATCTCATCCTCTGTCAGTGGTGGAAGCTCAGCAAACGGAGTTCCTGAAACTGGGATCAGTGCATTGATCGGGATAGATACAATGCCAAGCTCTGACAAAGATACTGCCATATCCAGCCGGTCAGCAAACGTTTCGCCCATACCGATAATGCCACCGGAACAGACAGAAAGTCCTGCGTTCTGTGCCAGTTTGATTTCACGGATCTTGTCATCATATGTATGAGTGGTACAGATATTTGGAAAGTTGCGGCGGGATGTCTCGATATTAGCATGATACATGGTAACTCCGGCATCTTTCAGACGGAAAAATGCTTCCGGTGCCAGTAATCCATGGGAAGCACACAGACGCAGCTTACTGTTTTTGCGTAATTCCTCATAGGTGTGGATCAGTTTTTCCAGATCTTCGCCTTCTACCGTTCTTCCTGCTGTGACGATGGAGTATGCATGCACGCCTGCAGCTTCTCGGGCACGGCAGTCTGCAAGAACGACATCAGTGTCCAGCATGCCATACGTTTCACAGGAAGTATGGTGAAAAGATGACTGTGCACAAAATTTACAGTTTTCCGAGCATTTTCCGGCACGGCCGTTGATGATCGTGCATAAATCTACAGAATTTCCACATAAGGCCTGTCGGATTTCATTTGCGCCGGCAGCCAGTTCTGTCAGATCTGCAGTTTCAAAAAATGACAGATCGTCATCACGGGTCAGGCGCCGTCCGTTTATAATTTCTTTCGTAAGTTCAGTGAGATTCATAATTCATTCTCCATTTCAATTTGATATACGCTTCCTACTCTTACGGAGTCGGTTCTGGAGCTAAGTATAAGCACAAAAAAACGAAATGTCAACCTATAAAATATTTTTGGGTTAACATTTGAAAAAATAATAGAAAAATGGATTAACAATTGGAAGAACGATATTCTTTTGGTGTCATTCCTTCCTGTTTCTTAAAAGCAGTACAAAAGCCACTTTCATCAGAAAACCCGGAGCGAATTGCAATTTCTTTTACAGACATCTGACTTGTTTTCAGCAAAAATTTTGCATTTGCCATGCGGGTGCTGATGAGATACTTATGAGGAGTCATGCCGGTTTCTCTGGCAAATATCCGGGAAAAATAATATGGACTCAATGCGGCAATGTCTGCGAGCTCCTGGAGCGTAATGGACTTGTAAAAATATTTGTTGATGTGTGAAATGGCTTCAGATATACCAATCTGCGTTTTGCCGGAAACTTGTTGCGTTTTTTCTGAGGATAACAAATCAGACAGAATATTTGTGATCGTGCCGGAAATCTGGTCTTCTGCAATTGGTGCACGGCTGCGGAAAGTATCGTAGATATGATAGAGGGATCTGTGGATGGCATCCGGGTGAGCTGGGTAGAGCAAAGATCCTTTTTCGGACACAATTGTTTCGTAAAAGATACGTGCCATCGGTCCATCAAAGTGGAGCCAGAGAGCTTCGAAACCGGAATCTGTACCGTAGACATGTGGCGCATAGCAATCAAGAAGAACAAGCTGATCTGCCATCGCCTGCATTGTATGGCTGCCAACCGTTACAAAACAAGTTCCTTTTAAAATGTACATCATCAGAAAACTGTCGTAAGAATCGCGTGCCAGACGATAACCGCTTTCATAACGAAAAGACCCGATACAGATGGGGTAGAAAAACAGTTTTTTTGCCAGGGTGCTTGGAGTATATACGTAGTAATCAGAATTTGGCAGAATGTGCGTTTCATAAGATATCATAGAACCCTCCAGAATTTGGTGAATGTTGTATAAGAATGCCGAGAGCATTCATGAATTAGAAATATTGTTGATAATATCATAAAAGCGAAAACACGGCAAATTTCTGCCTTGAGAAAAAAAGTTGTATATGCTACGCTATAAATAACAAAAAGCATTTTAGAAGCACAAAAGTATGAGGGAGGGGAGGCCGTGAAACGAAAATACAAACAAGCGTATGCCATCCTGGTGGCGTTTGTGATCGTTGCAGCAGCGTACACTTGCCGGATGCTTGCCATGTATGATATCGGAGGAAAGTATCCGAGTAATATCCGTGCAGTGTTATATTTGTTATTATTTGCTCTGTGGGGGTATTCCATCGACCGGCGGATTTTGCAAAAGCAGGCATTGCATTGTCTGCGTCTGATAGCAGCACTTATGCTTTTCTGGCTTATATTGCGCACATTAAAATATGAAGTGGTGACAGATCTGACGGTTGCTCGTTATTTATGGTATTTGTATTATCTGCCGATGTTGTTTATTCCATTGTTGGGGATGTATACCGCATTGTGTCTGAGACAGCCGGAGGACTATCGCATGAGTCTGAAGAAACGAATGCTTACAGTGATTCCGATTGTGCTGTTTGCGTGTGTGATCACCAATGATCTGCATCAGCACGTATTTGCTTTTTCCAGTGGTGTCCCCGGTGTGCCGGACAATTATTCCTACTCTCATTGCCTGCTGTATTTTGTGAGCATTTTGTGGATGGTCGGCTGCATCCTGTGTTCTCTCATCTGTTTTTGGAAAAAAAACCGTATACCGGGCAGCAATAAGAGGCGGCTCATGCCATTTGGCATCGCCTGTCTTATGATTTTGTATGCTGTGTTGTATCTGGCAGATGTATCGGGTGTCCGCTGGCTGTTCGGAGATATGAATGTGATGTTTTGTCTGTTGTACGCGGCAATCTATGAAAGTTGTATCTACTGTCGGATGATACAGTCCAATACAGGATATGCGGAGTTATTTGAGGCAACTACGCTGGCAGCCTGTATCGCAGACCGTGAAGGGCATATTGTGCTGCGTTCCCAGGCTGCCAAAACAGATGTGATCTGTCCTCAGCAGGTCGGCAGCATCCTTTACAAAGATGAAATGCGGATTTCATCTGCGCCGATCAGCGGTGGTTATGTCGTGTGGCAGGATAATATACGTCAGCTTTCGCAATTACAGGTTCGTTTGTCCAAAAACAGGGTGGTATTAAACGAGAATAAGAAAAAATTGCAGGAAGCTTATCTGGTTCAGAAAAAGCTATACGAATTAACAGAAAAGAACCGCATCTATGATGAATTGGAGACACGTTATGCGGAACAGACCTCCCGCATCCGTCAGCTGGTTGCTCAGTGTAAAAATGCCGATTCCACTGAGCAGAAGCGTCTGATGAAACGCATTCTGTTGCTCGGTACATATATCAAAAGAAGTGTAAATCTGCGTTTCCTGTGCCGTGAATATGAATTGCTCCCGCAACAGGAAATCCGTTTGACCGTAGATGAAGCAGTGCGTGCCATGACAGCCTGCGGTACAGAATGTGGTGTGGTCTATCGCACAACCGGACCGATGCGTGCCACCGAGGTATTGCGTTTGTTTGATCTGTTAAAAGATGTCGCAGAACATGCAATTGATGAGTTACAGTCACTGTTTATTTCTGTATCGGACAGTGAGATGGATCTGTCAGTGGAATGTGCGGCAGATTTGTCCGTGCTTGCCACCAGGAAGGTTACTGTCTGCAATGAGGACGGTTTGTGGCTGATCCGCACACAGATAGGAGGGTGAGAGGATGCGCTTAAAACGGAGACATTTCGGATTTAATGTCATTAAAGAAAGCTTCGATCAATTACCGACAGCCACATGCTTTTTTGACAGCACAGGAGGCGTCGTATTATGTAATCGCCGCATGTATGAATTGAGTCAGTATCTGCTTCACAGTTCGATTCAATATCTGGCGGAGGCAGAGCAGGCACTCGCATCCCCGCCGGATGGGGTTGTGCCCATTGCCCATGCGGAGAATACGTATCAGTTTCCGGATCAGACGATATGGAAATTTGAAAAAAGGATCGTCACGGATCGTTACAAAGAAACTTATACACAGCTTACGGCTGCGGATGTCACTCAATTGCATCAGGCGTTGACACAGTTTGCCATTGATAATCATAAATTGGCGCAGGATGCAGAAAAGCTGAAGGAGCTTTCCAAAACGGTGGAAGCAGTTGCACGGGAGAAAGAAGCACTTGCAGCAAAATCTGCCATGCATGACAGCCTTGCCTCCTGCATTACCGTGACGAAGCAATTTCTTGCCGGGGATCTGGATCGTATCTCTGCGGAAGTAGTGCTCCGTGAATGGGAGAAAAGCATTGCGTTCCGTGATTCGGTTCTGGAGCCTGCGAAGGACAGCTTGTACCATGCAGCAAAAAGCAGTGGTGTAACGATTCGGATCACCGGAAAGATACCAGACGGAGATATGTCTGAGCTTATTTATACGGCGATGCAGGTCTGCCTGACCAATGCCGTGCAATATGCAAAGGCCACAGAACTTGCAGCCTGTATCCGGAAAAACGATGATATCATCACCGTAATGATCCGGAATAATGGCAAACAGCCGGAGCAGCCGGTCCGGGAGGGCGGTGGACTGACAAATTTACGCCGCCGGATTGAGGCAGCAGGCGGGACAATGCGTATACAAAGTTTACCGGAATTTATTCTTTGTATTGAGATACCAAAAAGGAAACATGAGTAAGGGAGTTAAAAGAGCGTTATGAGAAAAATACTGATTGTGGAGGATCAGGCACTGGCGCGCATGTATCTGTGCTCCTGTGTGGAAAAATGCACAGATTGTGAAGTGGCAGGGACCTTGACCCGGGCGGATGCGGCATTGCAGCGATGCAGCGAGGGGCATATCGACCTGATTCTTATGGATATCTGTACAGAAAATGATTCAGACGGTCTGACAGCAGCGGAATCGATCAAAAAGTTTTATCCGCGGATCAAAATTGTGATGGTGACTTCTATGCTGGAAGGACGTTTCCTAGATCGGGCAAGAAAAATCGGTGCCGAGAGTTTCTGGTACAAAGATTCCCCTTCCGGTGATCTCGTGGATGTGATCGAAGGAACACTGGAAGGCAGGCAGTTCTGGCCGGACAGTACACCGGTCGTGCAGCTGGGCAAAGCATTGTCCTGTGAATTATCAGACCAGGAATTGCAAACGCTGCGTCTGCTGTGTGAAGGAAAAACCAATGCGGAGATCGCTGCCAAACTGAACGTGGCAGAATCCTCTGTGCGTACTTATATTAACCGTATGCTGGAGAAAACCGGTTATCCAAACCGGAATCGTCTCATGGTCGCGGCGGTCGGAAAACGTCTCGTTGTGCCGGGAAGCCAGCTGGATTTGTAACAAGATGCAAAAAAATATGGAAAAAGGCTCATTTGTCCACAGTTATGTGGACAGACAGAGCCTTTTTTCTTTGCTAAAATTCAGATAAAGAAAGAGGAAACAAATAATTGAGGCATTTTGTAACGCAAAGGAAAGGAGGGGATGGTTGATGCAAAAAATTGTGGTCGATATGCAGAATTATCTGTTTGCTGATTCTGTAGCGGCCGCCTTCAAAAATTCAGACTACGACATTGATGTAGTTCGTGCAGAATCCCCAATGAACACAGTCGAACTATGTCGGTTGTACAAACCGTTTGTTCTGATTATGGAAGTGACAGGCTATACCCCCTGGCTGCTCTGCGAGAGGCTGAAGCTTCGTGACAAGGTAAAGACGGTGTGTCCCGAGTGCAAGATTGCCCTTATCGTTGATTCCAATTCGGAAAAGCAGGCAGCCAGGGACATCCGTGATGCCAAGAAAAACGGTCTGATCGACCAGTTTTTCTATGGATCGATGACCGCAGAGTATCTGATGGATCAGATCTATGCGATGTAGCAGGAAGAAAGGATCCTGCAAAAAGAGAGGAGGAAGAGAGATGAGAGGCAAAAAGCGCAGCAAGATGCTCAGTTTGCTGCTGGCGATCGTGCTGGCAGTCGGTATGGTGCCGCTTTCGGCACTGCCGGTAAATGCGAAAGACATGGCACTTGCAACAGATGATTACAGTCAATGGATGAACATCGGAAATCATACGGCGCCGGATGGTACCAAATATGGTGCAACCTCGGAAACCTGGTACAAAAACATGGTGAAAGCTCTGGAAAGTGCAGGCAGCAATACAAAGATCCGCCTGCAGAGCGATATCAGTGTTGAATTTAATTCTCACAACACAAAAGACTGGATCGGTGATGTTAATGTAAAGGGAAATAATGTCATTGACCTGAATGGTAAAACGCTTTATATGAAACCATATAACTATCTTCGAGGTGGCAGACCATATCATTTTACTATATTTCAGATCAAGGATGGTGCCAAACTGACGATCGTGGACAGTAAAGGCGGCGGCAAGATCGCATGTGATACGTGGATTTGCGATGCAAACGATACTTTTGCAGATACAGCCTGCGTGGATATGTTCCACGTATCGGATGGTGGCGAGTTAGAGATCAACGCTTCCGGAGCGACTTTTGAATGTGGGCGTTCGAAAAAGCAATGGATGTATGCAGCCTGCTGTAACGGTCCGGAAGATGAATATTGCTATGATGGATATGCCCGCAACCAGGCAAACGGTTCTGTGATCGTAGCAGGAACGAACAGTAAAGTCTCTATATATGGCGGAGCACTTCTGGCAAGAGGATATTCCTATACGCCGTATACGGGATGGAATCCTCGTCCGGATACCGGAAAAGTAAAAAAATGTGCAGTTTTTCAGATGAAACGAGGTGCCAGTATCAACATTACGGATGGATACTTCAAAGGCTGTGGCGGTGCCGATGTATTTCAGACATACTATCAGAACGATGTCAATGTGCAGATCAAAGCCGGAACATTTGATACGCATAAGGTAGATAAAGTAGTTATCGAGGGATACGTTCCAGAATCGCCTGACGCCGGTGATTTATTTAAAGGATTTACCCATCATAACTATATGCCCGGCCGATACGGAGAGGTCAACATTCTCCAAAAATGGGTAAATATGGAAGAGGCAGATCTGATCTACGGTGGTGAAGAGCTTGCAGAGAAAGACGGTGACGTCACAGGAAGTAAGAAGACGATCATCCGGCCAAAGTCAGACTATGGTTCTCGGGTGAAGATAAATGACCGCGATACAGGCGAAACGAATGCTTACAATCCAAACGAGGATAAACCATATGTGTTTGATGCCTCGTATGAACCATATTTTACACCGGAGGAAGAGGAAAAACTCGCGTTCGATTATCAGGACAGAACAGATCGCACCATCACCTGGAGGTTCTGGGTGCAGGATGGTTTTTCCATCATTTCGGAAAAGATGGAATCTACGGCACCTGTTTGTGATGTGAATCAATTACGGACCACAAAAGGCAAAAAAATTGATTACAAGCCAGGCAAAAGGTACAAGCTGGTCATGCAGGTAGAAGAAAAGTGGGTAGGTCATAATACGCATACGCGTACATTTGATGATTATTATATCTTCTTCATTTCAGATGCACCGGTTGCTCAGGTGTCAGAAGTCATGCATTTTAATGTGGATACTACGATTGGTGTAAAAGGGGATCCGCAGAACTTTGTCGTGTATCCGGACAATGCAACCTTGGATCGGCTGGAACAGCTGGGACTTACTGATAAGACAGAGACATCATACAAATACATATATTATTATATCAATAAATATGGAAAACAGAAAAAATCTGAATCACAATCCATCGGCAGTGGCAGAAATCTCAAAGCACATTGGTGCTTTACCCCGCTGCAGCCGGGACCACTGGAATTGACCCTCCAACTGTTTATACAGGGAAGTGACGAGAATGATGTCTGTGCAGTGGAGGAAGTACAGAAGATTTTTGCAATGCCGTCAATCAGTGTGCGCAGAGACGGTTCTTCCCAGACAGACTTTGTTGTCCCGGATATCAATGAAGTAGTCACAGCGGTAACCGGCAAAACAGTCACTCTGGATCCCGGTTTTGAATTTTTAAAGGAATTTGATTTTAAAGATCCGATGACGCAGAAAAAACTGAGCATCGAAGATGTGAAGTGGGAATTCAGAGAGCTTGGCGGTTCTGGTTATCAGGATCTTACCGGAGTAACGGTAGATAAAAACGGCCGTTGTTCGGTAGATCAAAATGGAACCTATCGTGCAAAATTTGATTATAACGGAAAGACCTGGTATAGTCCGAATCCGGTCCTGGTTTCCGGAAAAGACTATGACAGTACGAGAATGCCGTATATTACCGGTAAATCAAGCCACAGAAACTGGACGGATCCGCATTATCTGCAGATTAATCTGAATAAGGATGCTAATTGGTATACCGTCACAGAATATTGGATAAAACTTCAGTCAAGACCGAAGGGAGCTCCGACAAAAAGCAGTCAGATCAAATGTGACAGCGACGGTAAACTGGATATGAACCGGTTTTTCTATACCAATAATTTTGTGCCGGGAGATTACACCTTCGTGGCATATGTCTATGGAAAAGATAAATATGGCAATTCTTACAGAGAGCGATCAGAGCCGTTTTATGTAAAAATGGAAAAAGAGTCCAGCGGTAATTATCTCACGGTAAATGGTGAGATGCTCAGTGATCCGTCCAGAGAAAATTCCAACTTCCCGTACATGGTACCGGCAGGTGTGACGAAACTCAATTTTGAACATAAGATTTATCCGAGCGACTCTACCATTGACAGTTATTGGAATTATACCTATAAATGGTTTTCCAGTGATCCGCAAATCATAAATATCGACAGTGACACCGGTCAGGCAGAGGCATTGCGTCCGGGTTCCGCAACAGTCGGATACAGGATCTATAATTCATCCGGTGCTGTGTGTCAAGAAAATTCCGTGCGTGTGGATGTACCGATTGCAGGATTCGAGGTAGAACCGATCGATTATACCGACTATATAGGACAGTCTTATACGAGCATAAAGCCGGTAGTAAAATCTGTCTGGTCTGCAAGTGGATTAAAGATAACCGAAGAGACAGACAAATATCTGGACTTTGATATCTGGAATTTTACAAGCAGCGGCATGTCCAGTGCAGAAATGTCAAAGGTCGCGTATAACGATTATGTGAGATTTACTTACCGTGTACATGCAAAAGAAGGGTATTTTATGGTGATGAAGAAAGATTATAAATCCAGTAGTACCCAGTATTACAGCGTAGATACGGCCGAGCTTGAGACAAATGGTTTTTCCAGGGACACAGTGATCCGGAAAGCAGTGGATCTGGGTGCAGATCCGGCATATGTGGGAGGCAGTGAGAACTACTACAGAATCACAACATTTGACAAAAATACAAATGCTTACTCCTTTGAGGAGGGCGGCTCTACCTGGTCAAAAGCAGTCTTCCCGGTGACGGTATTTGTACGTAATCCGGATGTGCAATATCTGAAAACGATTAATTTCTCCACACGCGAACCGGTAAAAAATGATTATCGATACGAGGGAGATGACTGGGCAAAAGGATATTACACCCAGTTTATGAAATTAAATATTACCAATCTGAAAGGAATCAAGACAGTATACGGTCGTGACATGTGGAGTTATTCCAGTCGTGTTTCGAAATTAGACGGTGATCCGAAAGGTAGTGGAAATCCATATGAAGATGCAGATGCTGAGTCAAGTATTGAATGGTATGACGTGATCCGGGATGTTTTCGATGCAAAGCAGAAACCTACCGCACGGTACGATGACGGCATATATGTCAATGCATTGGATGTGCAACTCTCAAGCGATGAGACAGCAGCAGGGCAGAAATTCTCAATCGCACCGGATGTAAAGGTGTTCTTAAATGGTCATGAGATTGATTTCGCAGGGGTTTACTATAACTTTGGAGGAGAACCGAGAGTAATCTTCAAGTATTATTTCGATGTCGGAAATGTGGAATCTTTTACACAGGCAACGGTAAAAGGCATTCGTGCTCCACGGGCCGGCGAGAAGATGACAAGTGCGGAAGATACTTATGTAGAAGAGTCCGGTGATCTGTATGTATCGAATCTGACCTGGTTTGTGGACAAAAATGGCAACCATTCCTATGATGTAGGCGAGGAATGCCGTGTCCGTGCCGACAGTTCCGGAAATTACGATCCGGATAAGAGTGAACTGGCAGAAGATGGAACCTTCCGTGTAGACAGAAAGTATAGCGTATTTGTGGAAGTTTCTTCTGAAAAAGGCGTATTGCAAACGGCGGTATATTCCAGCTTTATATGACGCAGGAAAATGGAGCAGATGCATTGCTTTCAGTGGACAATGCACCGAATGGAACGTATGCATTCCAAAAAACGTTTGTCAGCAGATTCGATGCGACATTGCGGGAAGGTGAGCCACATGAGTCATACCGCTTCAATGAGATCCCTTCCGGAGCAACCCATGGTTTCAGCGTAGACTCCTATTGGGTCAAAGATGAAGAGACCGGTGAGTCTATGGTATCTAAGGAATTGCAGTCAGGCAGAAAGTATCGTTTTGGAATTACCTACAAGGCCGCACCGAACAACAGTTTCGCAGATGATTTTAAGGTATTTGTGGAAGGAAAAGAGCTTACGGATGGCGTAACGGTTTCCAAGGAGAAGGATAACGTGCATATCGAGGTTGTCTTTACAATGACAGCCACCGGCGTGGAAGTTTCCGGTTCCGCGGTAAGCTTCCAGTCCGAAACAGAACCGGTCACACTTCAGCTCATCGAACAGGGAAAAACGGATGTGTTCAAAGAAACAACAGTTTCCGGTGGAACAAAGAGCGGTAATAAATATACGGTTGACTATGCATTTACGGAAGTTCCGGCAGGAACCTATACTTTGAACGTGATGAAGAAGAATCATGTTACCAGAGAGTATACGGTTACCGTAGGTACAGATTCGGTAAAACAGGATGTAGTCATCCAGCTGCTGGGTGATGTCAACGGTGACGGAAAAGTAAATATGAAAGATTGGAACAATGTTTATGCACATGTGAACAAAACAACCGAATTGAAAGATTATGCGTTGAAATGTGCGGAAGTCAGCGGAGATAAAAAGATTAATATGAAAGACTGGAATCGGATTTATGCACATGTGAACAAAACGAAATTACTCTGGTAAATGAGACAGAAGTATAACAAGTAGTCTTAAACATTCTATGTTGTCTTCATATGCCACATGGGGCAGCATAGAATGTTAAGTAATAAACAGAAGAGACATCTTCTTCCCCACCTGACCGTAACTAAGCGAGGCTGCGGCAGCGTGTGTATCAAAATGCCCCGCAAATAAATAGAAAAGGAGCTTGGTCATGAACAAGCGAATAACATCCCTATTGCTTAGTTTTGTCATGGTTTTTGTAATGCTGGTAACTGCAGTGCCGGCATTTGCGGTAACAGGCAAGTCCAGTTATTATAAAATGACACCTGACAAAACGACAGCATCCCCAGGTGATACGATCACCTATTCTGTAAAACTTGGTCCGATTGATAGTGTATGCTGTATGAGATTTGAAATTATCATTCCGGACGGTTTGACTTATGTGGAGGGTTCCGGTAAAGCAGTCGAAGGATTAGCAGCAAAATTGAAAGCACCGATTGCAGAATTTACGGAATCCACAAAAATGTTTGTTGCCGGATCAGGAAATTACACCAGCACAGACGAAACAGAATTGATGACATTTCAGTGTAAAGTAAATGCTGATGCGAGTGGAGAACAGGTTGTAAAACTTTATGTGGAAGACCCGGATGATCTTTTTGATCAGGATGAAGATAACATTGCTGTTGATGAGTATACGTTATCCACCATCACCGTAAAAGCAGCGCCGAAGCCGGCGACAGCACTTACTTTGAATAAGACGGAAATGTCTCTGACCACCGGACAGGATGACACGAGTCTGGTAGCAACTGTTACACCGGCTGACTCTACGGATACCGTTGTATGGTCCACAAATGCACCGGAAGTAGCAAATGTAGATGCTGCTACAGGTAAAGTAACTGCAGTAGCTCCGGGTGAAGCAGTTATCACAGCAAAAGCAGGAGAGCAGTCTGCAACCTGCACAGTTAGAGTAACTTGTGCACATGCACTGACAACAGTAGCTGCGAAGGATTCTAACTGTACAGAAAAAGGATGGGACGCTTATCAGAAGTGTTCACTCTGCGAAAACTTATTTGACATGAGTGGAAATCCGATTTCTGCGATTCCTTACAGAGCAACCAATGATGACCATGACTTTAATACTTCTGACTGGGGTTACAAAGAGGCTGATGGTCATGCACATATCTGCAATCGTAATGCAGATCACCATGATACGGTAATTGCTCATACACCGGGAGCTGCTGCCACTGAGACAACAGCCCAGACTTGTACAGAATGCGGATACATCATCCAGCCTGCAACCGGACATATACATGCAAAACACCTTACAAAAGTGGATGCTGTAAATGTTACCTGTACGACAGATGGAAATAAGGAATACTACAAATGTGATTGTGGTAAGTTCTTTGAGGATGATGCAGCAAATGTTGAGATCGAAGACCACAGCAGTGTGGTATTAAAAGCAACCGGTCACAGCTATACCGTGAAAAAGACAGATGAAGCACACAGAAGATCTACAGCAGCAGACTGTCGTGAGTATGATACTTATTGGTATACCTGTGCAAACGATGCGGCACACAGTGCAAAGGATGATGCGGAAGCAACAGATAAGTTCTACAACGGTAGAAGAGGTGCTCATGTATATGGCACAGACTGGGTAAATTGTGGAACAGCAGGACACGCACATAAGTGTAAATTTGACGATACTTATGATGCCGTGAAAGCGCATCGCCCGGGTCCGGCAGCAACTGAGACAGAGGATCAGGTTTGTCTTGATTGTGGTGCAGTTCTTGCAGAACGCACAGGCCATATTCATGCAAATCATCTGACTCCTGTGAAAGGTAAAGCGGCAACCTGTACCGCAGACGGCAACAAAGCATACTATAAATGCTCATGCGGTGCTTTCTTTGAAGATGCAGCTGCAAAGACTGAGATCAAAGATAAGAACAGTGTGGTATTAAAAGCAACGGGTCACAGCTATACCGTAAAGAAGACAGACGAAGCACACAGAAGATCTACAGCAGCAGACTGTCGTGAGTACGATACCTACTGGTATACTTGTGCAAATGATGCAACACACAGTGCAAAAGATGATGCAGCAGCAACAGATAAGTTCTACAATGGAGCACAGGGTGCCCACGTATATGGTACAGACTGGGTAGATCTTGGTGAGAGCGGACATGCACATAAATGTCTGTATGATGATACCTATGATGCTGCACAGCCGCATACACCGGATCATGAAGGCGGAGCAACCTTTGATTATGCTGTAAAATGTACCGAATGTCAGCATGTGATTGAGGAACAGTTAGAAGAAGGAACCATCCGTGTAGAAGTTCCATTCAAACTTATCGTGAAAAAGACAGGCGAGATGGATCCTGCCAAAGAATCCTTCCAGTTTATGATCGAGCCGTTTGGTACTACGGTAAAAACCACAATCGTGAAAGATACGATCACAACGGACGGTGAAAAAACTTATGAGGGAAGTTTTGTATTTACATGCAAAGAGCGTGATGCAAGACTGATTGCAGAAGGCTTTATCCTCAGTCAGATCAAAGGAACTGCTGAAGGATGGAAGTATGATGAAGCAAAATTCTATGTAATGCCGATGTTTGTTGATAATTATGACAGTATTGACGGATGGAGATTCTTCCAGGTATCTGACAAAGAAAACTTAGACACAAATAATCCATTGGAAGAGATCATCTTTACGAACAGTTACAACATGAAGAAGCAGTCTGAGGTCGTAACACCGCCTGAGACAACCAAACCAACGGAGACACCAACACCGTCTGAGCCGCCAAAGCCAACGGAGACGATCAAACCGGCTATTCCAACTACAACAACTGAGACACCTGCACCGGTTGATACGAAAAAACCTGCAGCTTCCAACGAAAAGAAGGCTCCTAAGACAGACGATAATGGTATGATGGCACTTTGGTTTACCTTATTCCTGGCCGGCAGTGCAGTAGCTGGCACAACAATTATCAGCAAAAAGAGAAAAACAAACGTAAGATAACCACATTCTTTCTATGCTGAACCAAGCATTCGATTGGTGCGGCGGCAGAAAACGCCGCCGCACCTTTTTTTACTTTTGGGAGGTTGTACATGAAAAAAGAAAGAAAAAGAATACCAAAAAGGTTGCTGAGTTTTGTTCTGTCCATTGTATTGTTATTTGGCCTTTTGCCGGCCAGTGTTTTTGCAGCATCAGACAGAACGGCTCCTGCCGAATATACAGTTGCAGCATATGGTGGAACGATCGTTTATGCAGACAGGGAAGATACGTTTCACAAAACAGCACCTGCTGATGCCGCCCTGACGATTCGTTTCGATGAAAGTCAGTTTCCGGGCAAGACCTTTGACTGCTGGAAAAGTGCCGATGGAACAGAAATCCCAAAAAAAACGTTCCGGCTGCTTGTAAAACGCGATACTGCATTTTATCCGGTATTCAAAGATGTGACAGGAAATTATGGAGAGTGGGAAACTTTCATCCAGGGAAAACAGTGCGATGATCCGTCGATTCTTGTACGTTTTGATGAGGAACAGGGACTGAAAGAGTATTGCTTTGTCAGAAATGGCTATCACAATAATTGTCGTTATGAGCGTATTGATGATAAGAGTCATCGGAAAATATGCCAGGATTGTTCTTATACGGAAACGGTCAGCCACTGGTGGGATGCCGGTGTCGTTACTACGGAGGCAACCCATCTGACAGATGGCGTCAAGACTTACACATGTGCATCTTGTGGTGCAAAAAAATATGAAATTATCCAAAAAAGTGGGCAACATACTTACCCATCCAGTCCGAAGGAATCGGATTATATCATTGATGAACCTGCGGTTGACGGAAAACCCGGTAAACGGCATCTGAAATGTACGGAATGTGGATTTGAGCAGGAACCTTCCGAGTATCTTGTTTCTTCACTTCCGGGAACCAGCGGAAAAGTACAGCATTTTACATATGAGCGGACATCGCCATATTCTTCCGGCTCGTCGCTGAACCAGGCGCGTGTGGAGGAACATTATAGCAGTGACCATGCGTATTATTATGCAGTAAAAAAAGCAACCTGTTCCTACCGGTTTGAGTTTTTATGGTTCGATCATGGCAAACACAGCCCGGTATATATCAAAGCCGGCACACGTTACGGCACCGCGGACAGCAATTATTACGGAATCGTCACTTATGCGGACAACCGGGAAGAATTTCTGAAGCTGATCAATTCTTCTTCGCTGCTTTCCACTTACGATAATGGGCGTCATTCTTCCATGCTGACATCCGAGTACAGTGGCAGCCGGTATTTTGAGAAACTGTGGAATGATGAGTATACACGCAGTAAACTGAAAAAAATAAAGGAAAATGTAACCCGTCCCGGCTGGAAGACACCACTTACTGAATACGAATATAATAATGGCAGTTCAAGACATCCTTACTTATATATAGATGAAAATAATGTCTGTGTCTTTCAGTATGTCGGTCCTGGAGATTTCATGGAATTAAAGTGTAACGAAGAATTAGACGAGTTTCCATTCAGTGAGCCGGAGCGTGACAAAATTACCTGGTACAGTTATCAGGTGACAGACGGTACCTATGAGGATGAGAGCTGGGACAGCCTTTATTTTGGTATGATCTCAGAGGAATCCAATGAGGAGAGCCGTACAGTCAGGCCATATAATGCACAGCAGGGAAAATATTTCAGCCATTGGGAAAAATACAATTTTGATACAAAGAAATATGAGTACTGTTCCGATCAGGAAAGCTGGACACCTTCTGTGTCTGATGTGACGAAACTGCGAGCTGTCTTCAAAGATTATTATTATCACATTAAAGTGAATGGCGGATATTATCAGATTTCTACCGGATGGTACAAATGGAGTGAACCTTACACAGAGGGCGATGTCATCTATGGAAAGGAAATCCGTTTATCCAGTGACAGTTCTCTGATTCCGGAAGGAAAGGAAACCGATCAGTTTATCGATCAGAATGGCAACAAAGTAGAAAGTTATACGTTCACACCGACTGCAGATGGCGAATATACCATGACGTACAAAGAGAAAGAAATGTATTTTTCTGCAAATGCACGCAACGGTGTCGTGAAAAAAGACGGGGAAGCGTTCAGTGGAGGTTATTTTCCGATTGGAACACAGATCACACTGACTACGGAAAGCAGTGACAGTGCAGCTTATCCATATTTCATTGGTTGGTGTCAGTCAGAGTATGGCATGAACGGAGAGCAATTTACGATTCTTTCTACGGAAGACACTTATACAACAACCGTTTCGGATGATTATGATACAAACCGTATTATTGCAGTCTGGAGTGATAGCCCGACACTTCCGGAAATCATGAACCACAATATTACAGTCGTGAATGGATTTATCAGTAATGAAGAAAGTGAGTATGTATCGGATATCCGTGTGGCGGATGGTAATTATGTACGTGTTATGCCGGATCCGACCAATGCATTGAAAGTACAGAGCTGGGTAGTGACAGATACAGAAACCGGGACAGAAATCACACGGAAAGAAGCAAATGATTATGGAACTTATTTCGAAATCACATCGCAGGCGGATGACAAAAAAGGCGGAAAACCGGGAAGTGGAGAAATGGCATATCCGGGCAATATTACGATCACAGGTGAAACAGAAGTCTGCACCGAGCACGTATGGAATGAGGGGATTGTGACAAAAGAGCCTAATTATGTGGAAGAAGGCGAGAAAACATTTACCTGTACCGTGTGCGGCACTAAGAAAACAGAACCGATCGAAAAACTGGATCGTTATTGTGTACATGCATGTAAAAACTGCGGAAAGTGTACACTTCCGGAAACCGACAAGTCCTGTAAGAGTGAGCGATGCACTTGTGACACACCACAGGTTCCGATCCTCATCAATCAAAATGGCGTGGTAAATGGTACACCGAATGGGGTGAAATTGACTGTGGTTGAAGTTGAGGGCGACAGCGGAGAAGCTGCACCATATTTTGAATATTGCTTAAAAGCAGCAGAAGGTTATGAAATCGCACATATTTACGATATTTCACTTACAAATCCTGATGGCACAGAGTACACACTTGCAAATGGAGAAAAAGCGACCGTCACATTAAAGGTAGGAAAAGAAAATGCACAGGCGCTCCTGGATGGACGGATGAATATCATTCATATAGCTGCAAAAGGAAAAGAAATCTATGGCGTAGGATACAAACCGATTTCCGTTGATGTAGAAAACGGAACCGTGACCTTTGATGTGGATAGTTTTTCCCCGTTCCTTCTGGTGAGAAGTCCCATCGAGTATTATGGAAGAAATGCACTTTCCGCACTGTCAAACAAAGAGGCTCTGCTTTATGCGTATGATCAGATTGTGCGCGGTGTAGAAAACAGTGCAGAAACCATCCGTATTTATAATGGTACAAATGTTATTACAAAGGAAGAATTGCAGACAGTGTTCGATGCATACAGACGTGATCACACAGAGCATTTCTGGCTTGGAAGCGGATATAGTATCAACTATAATACCGATACTGTTTTGGAAGTAATACCGGAGTATACAATGTCCGGTGCAACACTTGTTTCAGCTAAAGCAGCGTTTGACAAAGCTGTTTCAGAAATGCTTGGTGGTATCACCTCATCGATGAGCGAATATGAACGTGAAAAAATGTTGCATGACCGCCTGGCTGCTCAGGTAATGTATGATGGCAGTGCTGCAAATGCGCATGATGCTTATGGAGCCCTTGTAGATGGAAAGGCAGTTTGTGAAGGATATGCGAAGGCATTCCAGTATCTGTTGCAGAAAGCCGGTATGCAATCATTCCTCATTACCGGAAGCAGTACGAATCCGGTCAGTGGCACAGCAGAAGGCCATGCATGGAATGTGGTACGCGTAGCTGGTGAATATTATCATGTAGATACTGTATGGGACGATCAGGGCGAACACATTTTCTACGCATATTTCAACAAGACGACAGATGCAATCAGTGAAGATCATACGATTGACACTACGGCATATGCTTTGCCAACATGTAAGAGTGAAGCAGCGGATTATTTCTTTGTAAACGGTGGCAGACTTCCGGCTTTTGATGTGGGTGCGGTTGCAAATCTGCTTAGAAACGGCAATGGAACTACAAGAATTTATGTGACCGGCGACAAGTCAGAATTTATCGCAGCACTTACGGCACATATTTCTGAGGTGGCTGTCGAACTCGGTTATACCGGCGGTTTCCGGTACGGATATGAAAATCTTGGAAGAGAGTTTATCCTGTCCGTTACGCCGAACGGTGTCACAGTGAGTGGCAGTATTCTGTGCTTTGGAAATGAAGCGGACAGTATTACAGCAGAGCTGGTCAAAGACGGAGAAACAGTGACAGAGCACATGGCTGAATTGACCGGAGTGAAAAATGAGGAAGGAAAGATAGAACTGAATTATTCTTTCGCCGGTGTGGCTGCAGGCACATATACATTAAGAGTGTCGAAAAATCATCATGTGACCAGAGAATATGCAGTTACAGTTGGATCTGAACCGGTGGAACAGCCGGTGGTTCTTCATTTGAAGGGTGATCTCGACGGTGACGGAAAAATAAATATGAAAGATTGGAATAGAGTATATGCGCATATAAACAAAACAGAATTGTTGACAGAATACGCACTGCAGTGTGGTGATGTAAACGGTGATGGTACGGTGAATATGAAGGATTGGAAGCGCATCTATGATCATATCAATAAAACAGAGTTACTTTGGTAAAAAGCTATGATCTCTCTACGATTTCTTTTCTAACGGATTGCGAATGTCCGCTTTACTATTATGGGTATCCCGTAGAAAGACTCCGGAATAACTTGTGAAAAACGAAGGATGCTAATATAATAAACAGAGTATTAAAAGTATTTTTTCTTTTACTGATGTAGTTGGATTGTTATTATTAGGAGGTTTTACATGATACACAAAAAAATTGAAATCAAAGCCCGCGGCATGGAAGCTGTCGGTAATTTATACACTTATTTTCTGGACAGTTCCATTGAGATGCGCCCGGACGAAAAACGTCCGGTCATTCTGATGTGCCCGGGCGGCGGCTACGAAATGACTTCCGACCGGGAGGCAGAACCGATGGCCATGCAGTTTCTTGCTATGGGCTATCATGTTGCTGTTTTGCGTTACAGTGTTTGCCCGGTACGTTATCCGGCAGCGTTGCTGCAGGTGGCAGAGAGTGTACTGTATCTGAAAGAGCATGCGGATGAATACCATATTGATCCGGAGAAGATTGTTGTACAGGGATGTTCTGCAGGAGGACATCTGGCTGCCAATTATGGCATTGCCTGGAACAGCCCATTTTTGACAAAACTCATGGGGATGGAGAATGATCCAGAACGGCTTTGTGTTGCCGGTTTATTATTGTGTTACCCGGTGATTACTTCCGGAGAAAAAGCGCATGAAGAGTCTTTCCGTAATTTGCTGGGAGAACAGTATGAAGAGAAAAAGGAAGAACTTTCTTTGGAAAATCAGGTGACACCAGATACACCACCAACGTTTTTATGGCATACAGCAACGGATGAAACGGTACCGGTGGAAAATTCACTTTATTTTTTCCAAGCCTGTCTGCAGCAGGGTGTTTCCGCAGAATTACATATTTACCCGGTGGGAGGACACGGACTTTCTCTTGCAAATGAAGAAACCTGTCGTGCCAACGGAATCGGTGTGCAAAAGGAGTGTCAGAGCTGGATCGGTCTGGCACAGAACTGGTTGGAAGAAATACTCATAAAAAATTAAGTTGAGATATTGTGGGAAGCATGTTAGAATCTTCTAGGCATAAAAATTAAGTAGATAATAAATTATGAAAGGATTTTTTGACATGTTAACAATGATCGAAGTATTAAAAGCGATTTTATTTGGCGTTGTGGAAGGTATTACAGAGTGGCTTCCAATCAGTAGTACCGGCCATATGATCTTGCTTGATGAATTTGTAAAATTAAATGTAAGCAAAGAATTTCTGGATTTGTTTCTGGTAGTGATCCAGCTGGGTGCAATTCTTGCGGTAGTAGTTATTTACTGGAATAAGCTGATTCCGCTGTCTACAAAGCATGGCTTACATATCAGCCGCAGAAAATGCAAGATGTGGGTAAAAATCATTGTGGCATCTATTCCTGCCGGTGTGGTTGGAATCCTCTGGGATGACGTGTTTACCAAATATTTTTACAATTATCAGACCGTAGCGATCATGCTGATCCTGGTAGGTGTTGTATTTATTATCATAGAGCGTTCAAATAAAAATAAAATAGCAAAAATAGATTCTATCGATGATATTTCCTATGGTCAGGCATTTTTGATCGGTGTGTTCCAGATGATCGCCGCAATTTTTCCGGGAACATCCCGTTCCGGTTCTACCATCGTTGGTTCCCTGATGCTTGGTATTTCCAGAACCGCTGCAGCAGAATTTACGTTCTTTCTTGCAGTGCCGGCCATGTTTGGCGGAAGTGCGATCAAGATTCTGAAATACAGTGGTGGATTTAATTCTGCAGAAGTTGCATTACTTGCAATTGGTATGATCGTAGCGTTTGTACTTTCCATTATTGCAATCAAGTTCCTGATGTCCTACATTAAGAAACATGATTTCAAAGTATTTGGATGGTACCGGATCATACTTGGTATTGCAGTTATCGGATATTTCCTTGCAGCCAGATAAGTACTGTACAAGAAGGCAGAGTCAGAGTTTTCTCAGGGAGCGATTGTTAGCGACCGAGACAACTCTGACTCTGCCTTTTCATAGCCTACATAATTAGCCATAAAAAAACGGTATGATTCACAACTACTTCTTTTTTTTACAAGTTCTACAGAATTTAGTGTACAAATATCGGATGAAATGAACAGAAATAAATGGTAGAATAATTATAGTCGGTCAGATTGAGAAGTCTGCCAATAATATGAGGAGGAAAATGAGATGGGAGAAACGAAAGGACGTGTTACGATTCCGACAGATGTGGATGTCGTTCCGGAGACACTGGAACTGATGAAACGCTGGGGTGCAGATGCCATTCGTGATTGCGATGGAACTGATTATCCGGAAGGATTAAAGGATGTAGATGCGAAAGTATATTCTACTTATTATACAACAAGAAAGGACAATGAGTGGGCGAAAGCAAATCCGGATGAGATTCAGCAGTGCTATATTATGACAAAGTTCTATACTGCAGAATCTGATACACTTTCCATTCATCTGATGAGCGGAATTTATCCGGAAATGCTGAAAGTAAACAGCCATGATGACATCAGACGCTGGTGGGAAGTTGTTGACCGTACAACCGGTGAAGTGGTAAGCTGCGATGACTGGTCTTATTCCGAAGAGACAGGAGATGTGACCATTGCTCCGGCCATTCCGTTCCATGATTACACCGTAAGTTTTCTGGCTTATATCATGTGGGATCCGGTACATATGTACAATGCCGTTGTCAATGACTGGAAAGATGTAGAGCATCAGATTACTTTTGATGTGCGTCAGCCAAAGACTCACAAATTCAGTATGGAGCGTCTGCGGAAATTCTGCAAGGCAAATCCACATGTAAATGTTATCCGCTATACAACATTTTTCCATCAGTTTACACTTGTTTTTGATGAACTGGCGAGAGAAAAATATGTTGACTGGTATGGTTATTCAGCCAGTGTAAGTCCGTACATTCTGGATCAGTTTGAAAAAGAAGTTGGCTACAAATTCCGTCCGGAATATATCATTGATCAGGGATATTTCAATAATCAGTATCGTATCCCATCCAAAGAGTTCAAAGATTTCCAGGCTTTCCAGCGCCGTGAAGTTGCAAAACTTGCAAAAGAAATGGTAGACATTACTCATGAGGAAGGCAAAGAAGCGATGATGTTCCTCGGTGATCACTGGATCGGAACAGAGCCGTTTATGGATGAGTTCAAAACCATCGGACTGGATGCACTGGTAGGAAGTGTAGGAAATGGTTCTACGCTGCGTCTGATCAGTGATGTGGAAGGTGTAAAATACAGAGAAGGAAGATTTTTACCATATTTCTTCCCGGATACTTTCCATGAAGGTGGAGATCCGGTAAAAGAAGCAAAAGAAAATTGGGTAACAGCCAGAAGAGCAATTCTTCGTAAACCGATCGATCGTATCGGATACGGCGGATATTTAAAACTTGCCTGCGAATTCCCGGATTTTGTTGATTATATCGAGAGCGTTTGTGATGAGTTCCGTTTACTGTATGAAAATGCAAAAGGTACTACACCATATTGCGTAAAGACTGTGGCTGTATTGAACAGCTGGGGCAAAATGCGTTCCTGGGGATGTCATATGGTACATCATGCACTGTATCAGAAACAGAATTATAGCTACGCAGGTGTGATCGAAGCATTGAGTGGTGCACCGTATGATGTAAAATTCATCAGTTTTGATGACATTCGTGCAAATGCAGATATTTTAAATGACATTGATGTAGTTATCAATGTTGGTGACGGTGATACCGCACATACCGGTGGTTATGAGTGGGAAGATCCGCAGATCGTGGAAGCAATCCAGAGATTTGTATACAACGGAGGCGGATTTATCGGTGTCGGTGAGCCAACCGGTCATCAGCATCAGGGCAGATACATTCAGCTTGGCAATGTGATCGGCGTGGAGAAAGAAACCGGATTTACCTTAAATTATGACAAATATAACTGGGAGAATCATCCGGAGCATTTCATTTTACAGGACTGCACAAAAGATGTGGATTTCGGTGAAGGCAAGAAGAGCATGTTTGCACGCGAAGATACAGAGATTCTGGTTCAGCGTGACAAAGAAGTTCAGATGGCAGTGCATGAGTTTGGAAAAGGACGTTCCGTTTATATCAGCGGTCTTCCATATTCTTTCGAAAATGCACGAATTCTCCATCGAAGCGTAATGTACAGCTGCCATGACGAAGAGAACCTGAGAAAATGGTACTCTGAAAACTTCAATGTGGATGTACATGCGTATGTGGCAAACGGCAAATACTGTGTGGTAAATAATACATATGAGCCACAGGATACTGTTGTATACCGTGGAGATGGAAGCAGTTTTGAACTTCATTTGGACGCAAATGAAATTAAATGGTATGAGATTTAAAGTGTGATTGATCTGCAATTATAGTCTATACAGAGGGCGATGGCTTTTTAGCTGTCGCCTTCTTTTGTGCGCTCCCGTTTTCTTGCCTAAAACAGGGAAACATGGTACCATATATCCATCTATGCATACATTTATATCTCAGTCGAGAAGAGATTCCATTTTTCGTGATTAAAAAGCGAACTACAAGTGGGAGTACATTTTTTTACAGGAACAGGAGCACAATTTATGGCATTACAACTGATTTACGGAAATTCCGGCAGTGGAAAATCAACCTATATTTATGAAAAAGTCATTCAGATGGCGCAGGCAGACCGCAGGCGTAATTTTTATGTTATCGTGCCGGAACAGTTTACGATGCAAGCGCAGCGGGAACTGGTACAACGGTCACAGAATCATGTCATTGTCAATATTGATGTAGTCAGTTTTGAGCGTCTGGCGTACCGTATTTTTGATGAACTTGGCATTCAGAATACAGTTATGGAAGAGACAGGAAAAAGCCTGGTGCTGCGTAAAATTGCAGAAGAAAAGGGAAAGGATCTGACCGTGCTGCGTGGAAATATCCGGAAGATGGGGTATATTAATGAGTTGAAATCCATGATCTCCGAGCTGATGCAGTATGATATTTCCGTGGAGGAACTGGAGGATTTCCTTGGAGATCTGAAACCGGAATCCAATTTGTATTACAAACTGTCAGATGTGCATACGATGTATGCAGCTTTTGAGGAATATCTGCGGGGGCAGTATGTGACCGCAGAACGTGTGTTAGATGTTCTGGCTGATGCGGCAGAGGAATCACAGCTTTTAAAGGGAGCTGTCTTTGCCTTTGACGGGTTTACCGGATTTACACCGGTACAGATGAAGCTGCTGCATCGCTGTATGAATGTGGTGAAAGATATGTATGTGACGGTGACACTGGATGTACGGGAAGAGCCGCTGGCGGACTGCGGCATGCAGGATCTGTTTTATATGAGCCGGAAAATGACAGCTGCACTGCTGCGGGCGGCCAGAGAAGAACAGTTTCCGTTGGAAGAAGCAGTTTTTCTGGAACCGGGAAAACAGAGTCGTCTGGCACAGACGCCGGTGCTGCAGCATCTGGAGCAGAATCTGTTCCGGGTGAAAGCGCAGCAATATGCCGGAGACTGTCAGAAGGAATTGCAGATTTATTCCCTGGCGACTCCCAGGGAGGAATTACAGTTTGCAGCGTGGAAGATTTCAGAACAGATGCGCAGTCAGGGTTATCGTTATGGCGAGTGTGCCATTGTGTGTGGCGATGTGGAATGTTATGAAAAATATGCACAGTCAGTCTTTTCCCTGTATGACATTCCGTATTTTGTGGATATGAAGTCATCGATTCTGTATCATCCCTGCATTGAACTGATCCGTGCGGTATTGGAGATTGTAGAAAAAGATTTTTCCTATGAAAGTGTGTTTCGTTTTTTGCGTACCGGTCTGTCCGGATTTGCAGAAGCAGATATAGATTTTCTGGAAAACTATGTGCTGGCCAGGGGAATCCGGGGAGCTTCCCGTTGGAAGAAAAAATTCCTGAAACCCATGCGTCACACCGGCAGGATCCGCGTGGAGGAAGACGTGCTGCAGCAGGAACTGGCGCGGGCTGATCAGCTGAGGGAAAGATTCTGGAAACAGATAGAGCCTTTTTATGAGATTGCATCAGGACAGGAGCAAAATGTGGCGGAACTGACCCGTGGCCTGTATGAATTTTTGACAGAACTGCAACTGGAGGAGCAGATTCATCAGGCACAGGAGGCTTTTGAGGAAGCCGGAGAGGAACTCCTGGCATCTCAATACCGTCAGATTTACAAGATTGTGGTGGATCTGCTGGACAAACTGGTGGATCTGCTGGGAGAAGAAATACTTTCCGTCCGGGATTATGCAGATGTTCTGGAAGAAGGGTTTGCGTCGGCAAAAGTCGGTGCGATTCCGCCGGGAGCAGATTGTGTGATCCTGGGTGATATTGAACGAACCCGTCTGGAGGGAATCAAGGTGTTGTTTTTCCTGGGCGTCAATGACGGTATGATTCCGAAAAGTACGGCAAACGGCGGTATTTTGTCTCAATATGACCGGGAATTGATCGAAGAGCAGAAACTGCAGTTGTCTCCTACCGCAAGGGAGCAGTCTTTTTTGCAGCGGTTTTATCTATATCTGAATATGACAAAGCCATCGGAGGCACTGTGCCTGACATATGCCCGTATGGATGCAAAGCAGAAGGCAGCACGGCCTTCTTATCTGATTGGAACGCTGCAGAAACTTTTTGCCGGTCTGCAGGTGCAGGAGCTTGAGGCAGGAACAGCCTTTGAACCACTGACAGCGAAGAGTAGTCTGGATGCGTATCTGATGGGACTGACGGCAGCCAGAGATGGCGAGGTGACGGAAGAGTGGAAAGCACTGCATCAGTATCTGAAGAATTCCAAGGTGTGGGAACCGGTGGTGCAGGAACTGTTTGCGGCAGCTTTTTCAAAGTTTACCGGGGAACAGCTGGCCATAGAGACTGCGCGGCAGCTTTACGGTACGATTCTGACAAATTCAGTGACTCGACTGGAACTGTTTGCCCGCTGTGCGTATGCACATTTTCTGGAATATGGACTAAAGCTTTCAGAACGTGAAACTTACAGTTTTGCGGCACTGGATATGGGCAGTATGTTTCATGAGATCCTGCAGCGCTACTGTGAAAATCTGGAAAAATCCTATGACTGGTATTCTGTCACGGAGACACAGCAGGAAGAATTGCTGAAGGCAGCCATGCAGGATGCCGTATTGTCTATGCCGAATGAATCTCTGCTGGAGTCAGCCAGAAGTGCGTATGTGCTGGAACGGATTTATCGTATCATGAAGCGCAGTATCTGGGCACTGACGGAGCAGATCCGGCATGGAACCTTTCAACCTGCAGGGTATGAAGTGGATTTTATGCAGGTAAATGAACTGAATGTACAGAATATGATACTGGATGAAGAGCATAAAATGCGTCTGGTAGGGAAAATTGACCGTATGGACACCCGTGAGACAGAAGAGGCCGTGTATGTCCGTATCATTGATTATAAATCCGGAAAGACGACGTTTCAGCTGCTGAATCTGTATTATGGTCAGCAGTTACAGCTTGTGGTATATCTGAATGCAGCAATGGCACAGCTGAAAAAGGAGCATCCGGGAAAAGAAATCGTTCCGGCCGGAATTTTTTACTATCGGATGGATGATCCGATGGTGGAAGCGGACGGTGAGGATGAGGAAAAAATCATGGAGCATATCCTGGGTGAACTGCGCCTGAACGGTCTGGTCAGTCTGGAGCGGGAAGCATATGAGCAGATGGATGTGGGACTTCAGGGAAAATCGGAAGTCATTCCCCTGACATTGAACAAAGACGGAAGTGTCAGCAAGCGGGGAACTTCCGGTGCCGCTCCGGTGGATTTTACGGCGCTGACAGCTTTTGTTAATCGGAAAATCTGTGGGGCAGCGGAGCAAATCCTGAAGGGAGATATCGATATCCGGCCATATCAGATGGAAAGCAAAACCGGATGTGATCACTGCCCGTATCACAGTGTGTGTGGTTTTGATCCAAAAGTGGAAGGATATACGTTTCGGAAAAATAAAAAATTATCTACGGATGAAGTGTGGGCGAATATCTACCGGGAAGGAGGCAATTCCGATGAGCGTTAAATGGACGGAAGAACAGGAAAAAGTGATTCAACTCAGAAACCGGAGCCTTCTGGTGTCTGCGGCCGCCGGTTCCGGAAAGACTGCGGTACTGGTGCAGCGCATTATTTCTATGGTGATGGATGAAGTGCATCCGCTGGATATTGACCGTTTACTGGTGGTGACGTTTACCAATGCAGCGGCTGCGGAAATGCGGGAACGTGTGGGCACTGCCATTGAAGCGGCATTAGAGAAAGATCCTTATAATCAGCATCTGCAGCGACAGCTGACACTGGTGCACAATGCACAGATCACCACCATTGACAGCTTCTGTATCCGGATTTTGCGGGATCATTTTCACAAGATCGATCTGGAACCGGGATTTCGTATCGCCGACGAAGGAGAACTGAAATTGCTGCGGGAAGATGTCTGCGAGGCGGTTCTGGAGGAGTTTTATGAAAAAGCAGATCCGGAATTTCTGCGGTTTGCGGACAGCTATTCTCAGGCAAAAAATGATCTGCAGATCAAAGAAATGGTGCTGAAACTATTTCATTATTCTGAGAGTTATCCATGGCCGGAGGAATGGCTGGAATCTTGTGTGCAGCAGTATGAGGCGGCAGATGAGGAAGCACTGGAGCAAAAGCTGTGGATGCAGGATTTCCTTTCCTATATGAAAGTGCGGGTTGGAGATCTGATCCGTGCACAGGAGCATCTGCTGGATCTGACCCGGGACGTGGATGGACCTTATATGTATGAAGCATCTGTTCAGGATGATCTGTATCAGTTGTATGCGCTGCAGGAGTGTGAGCATTTTTCGCAGTGGCAGGCGGCAATTACCGGGATAAATTTCAAAAACATTGGCCGGGCGAAAAAGTATGAAGGCAGTGAACAGAAAAAGGATGCCGTGAAATCCGGAAGGGACCGGATAAAGGACCAGATCGTGAAATGGAAAAAAACAATATTTGCCTCACCGCTGGAGACACAGCTGCAGCGATTGAACCAGACTTCCGGGATGGTGCGGATGCTTGTGCTTGTGACACAGGCTTTTGCAAAGCAGTTTGCCCTGGAGAAACAGCAGAAAAATATGCTGGATTTTTCCGATGTGGAGCACTATGCCCTGCGGGTTCTGGTAGATCCGATGACGAAGGAACTAACAGAAACAGCATTGGAGTATCAGCAGCAGTATCAGGAAGTTATGATCGATGAATACCAGGACAGCAATTATGTGCAGGAAACACTTCTGACGGCAGTCTCCGGTGTGAAAAACGGCAGGGAAAATCTGTTTATGGTAGGTGATGTCAAGCAGAGTATTTACCGCTTCCGTCTGGCCCGGCCGGAACTCTTTATGGAGAAGTATCAGCATTTTTCCGTGGAGGAGAGCAGCAGACAGCGCATTGACCTGCATCGGAATTTCCGAAGCAGACGTGAAGTGGTGGATGCGGTCAATGATATTTTTTATCCGTTAATGGGACAGGATATCGGAAATGTAGGCTATGATGCGGAAGCTGCGCTGTATGCCGGAGCAGTATTCCCGGAATATGAAAAGCCGGAATGCTGCAAACCGGAGCTGCTTCTTGTGCCGATGGATGGCAGCAGTGCAGAACGTCGGGAGCAGGAAGCTTTTGCAGTGGCAGGACGTATCCGTCAGATGATCGATGCTCAGCAGATTCCGGGACTGGAATTAAAAGACATTGTGATTTTGCTGCGTTCCATGTCCGGTTGGGCAGAAGTTTATCAGAACGTGTTTGAGCAGGAGGGAATCCCGCTGATCGTATCATCGAAAACCGGCTATTTTTCTGCATCGGAGGTACAGACCGTGTTGTCTTTGCTCCGGGTGTTGGACAATCCCAGCCAGGATATCCCTCTGGCTGCGGTGATGAAGTCTTATTTTGGAAAATTCACATCAGATGAAATGGCACAGCTGCGAGCTGCCGATCCGGGGCTGCCGTTCTTTCAGTGTGTGCAGCAGTATGTTTCCGATGAGTCAGCCAAGGCAGAACTGGCGGAGAAAGTAGCACGTTTTTATGAAATGCTGCAGCAGTATCGGCGGCGGATTCCGTATACACCGATCCACCGTCTTCTGCAGGAAATTCTTGATGAGAGCGGTTACCGCAACTATGTGACGGCACTTCCGGCGGGAGAACAGCGCCGGGCAAATCTGGATATGCTGATGGAAAAAGCAGTAGCTTACGAACAGACCAGCTATCATGGACTGTTCCATTTTATCCGCTACATTGACCGGCTAATGAAATATGATATTGATTACGGCGAGGCTGAGATCATCAGTGAACAGGAAAATGCCGTGCGGCTGATGAGTATTCACAAAAGTAAGGGACTGGAGTTTCCGGTTGTATTTGTATGTGGCATGGGAAAATCGTTCAATGAACAGGATCTGAACAGCAGCATGATCTTCCATCCGGAGTTCGGTATCGGCCTGAAATGGTTTGACTGCGGGAAACGGACGAAAGCGAATACGCTGATCCATCAGATTTTTTCCATGGAAGCAAAGCGGGAAAATCTGGGAGAGGAACTGCGTGTGCTGTATGTGGCACTGACCCGTGCAAAGGAGAAACTGATTCTGGCGGGAAGCTGCAAGCTGCCGGAGGAAGGGCAGTTTACCGGATATGACAGAACACAGAAAGTACCGTTTTCTGACCGGTATGATGCCGGATGTTACTGGGACTGGGTGCTTCCGGTGCTCGGAATGGAAAATAAAAACTATGATTATATGATCTGGGACGAGGAACAGATGCTGGCGGAACAGCAGCGCCAGCTGCAGGATACTGCGCTACAGCACCGGAATATTCTGGAAGCACTGCAGCATGTATCCGAAGCAGAGACAGAAGAACTGACAGAGAAATTTTCCTGGAAATATGCATGGCGTGATATGGGAACGCACAAGCAGAAAGTATCTGTGTCCGAACTGAAGCATCGTGCCATGGAGGAGCGCAGTGAGGAGGCAGAGCAGACGCTGAACACGGCGGAACCATTGTTTCCACAGGAGATACCGACGCCATATCTGCCAAGGTTTGTGCAGGAGGCATCAGAAAATGCCGGTGCATTGTACGGAACTATGGTACATCGTTTTTTGGAATGCCTGGATTTCGCGGCACTTCCGGAGTTTGTATCAGAGAAACAGGGGCTGCATTATGTGAAAACCCAGATCGATCATCTGTGTACGCTGGGACGGATGACGGAAGTAGACGCCAAACGGTTGAACTGGAAACAGCTTCGGAACTTTTTGCAAACCGATACAGCAAAACGGATGCGAAGCGCGGCGCAGGCCGGTATGCTGGAACGGGAAAAACCGTTTGTTATGTCAGTTCCGGCACAGCTTGTCTGGGAAGAGAGCAAACCAGAGGAAGAAGTGCTTGTACAGGGTATCATTGATGTGTTCTGGGAAGAGGAGGACGGAATCGTGCTTTTGGATTATAAGACAGATCGGGTAGATAACGCCGAAGAACTGATCCGTCGCTATAAGAAGCAGCTGGAACTGTATGCGGATGCGCTGAATCGTTTTGGGGCTGGAAAAACCGTAAAAGAAATATTGATCTATTCCTTTGCACTGGCAGAAGAAATTGTAATACAGTAAATGGACAAATATGAAAGAACTGGAGAAAAAAGAAATGAGAATCATTTTAGCATCTGCTTCCCCGAGACGCCGGGAACTGTTGTCTCAATTGGGCGTAGAATTTGAAGTATGCCCGTCACAGGGAGAAGAAAAAATCACTGAGCATTTGCCGGAGCTGGCGGTTATGCAGCTGGCACAGCAGAAAGCGGCAGATATTGCAGGAAAGACAGAAGGTGACGCATGGATCCTTGGCGCAGATACCATCGTGGTATATGATCAGAAGATTCTGGGAAAACCAAAGGATGAGGAAGATGCAAAGCGGATGCTTGGCATGCTTCAGAATCATCGTCATCAGGTATACACCGGTGTATGCATCTGCAAAAAAGAAAATGGCAGCGAAGAAATCCGTTGCTTTTACGAAAAAACGGATGTGGTTTTCTATCCGATGACGGAAGAAGAAATAGCAAAATATGTGGCTACCGGGGAACCGATGGACAAGGCCGGTTCTTATGGAATTCAGGGCATCGGTGGTCTGTACGTCCGTGAAATTCACGGTGATTACAATAACGTGGTGGGACTGCCAATTGCACGTCTGTATCATGAATTACAGAAATAATGGCTAGGCAATTCTTGCATCAGTTGTTGCGGGAAAAAGCGATAAATGGTATATTAAAAACAATGCAGTGGACATTCTTAAATTAAAGTGAATGGAGAAAGACAATGAGCGAATATGACAAAGTATGTATTGAGACATTTTTGAGAGATCAGTTAAAGTTATTTCCGGAGAAAGTAGCAGAGACACCGGAGGAAGCAGAAGATTTTCTGGATATGTGCATGGCTGCTGTTTGCAAAAATATGAAAGAAGTACGGGAATATTTTGACGAGACCGGAGCTGATATCTCCGGTATGAGCAAAGAAGAGCTGGAGCAGGCGGATGAAGTATTCAAGCTTCCGGATGGACGATATCTGGTGGTGGATGCCTGAAAAACATTCTGAACGCAGAATGAGCATTCCCCCGTTTCAAGTGCGTAGAGTACTAAACGGTGGGTAAGTGGCATGCTACGGATATTCTGGAACAGGATATCAGAAACAAGGAGAATAATAGATTGAAGAGTAAAATGAAAAGAAATACAGCAGGTGTTCTGGCCGGGATTCTGTTGGGTACAGCATTCCTGGGTGGATGCAGTAATCCTGTGAGTACCATTCTGGAAAAACCGGTTTTCAAAGTAGGAAAAGAAAGCTGCAGTCGGGAAGATGCCCGGGCAATTCTGATGAATTATCAGAAGGAGTACAGCAATCTGTACGGCATTGATATGTGGGAGCATGATTACGGGCAGGAGCAGAGTCTGGAAGATTATATCAAAGATCTGACATTAGCACAGATGGCACAGGTTTATACGTTGGATGTGATCGCTTCTGAAAAGGGTGTGACCTTATCTGAGGATGAGCAGAAAAAAGTAGCAGAAGCAGCCAGGACCTATCTGGACGGTCTGGAGGATACGGAGCGGGATTATATCGGACTCAGTGAAAAAAAGGCAAAAAAATTATATGAGCGTTATGTGCTGGCGGAAAAACTGTATGAGACCTTAAAGAAAGAAGTGAATCAGGAAGTCAGCGATGATGAGGCCCGTGTGATGAAATTCAAGCAGATTTATACTGCAGATGCGGCAAAAGCACAGAATTATATGGCACAGCTTCAGGCAGGAGCAGATTTTGAATCGCTGGCTCAGACAGCGAATGAAGCGGATACCGTAGATATCAATGTGAACCGCACGACATTTTCCGATGATGTGTCACAGCAGCTTTTTGCACTGACAGATGGCGGTGTTTCAAATATCATTGAGATTGATGGCGGCTATTACATTTTTTATTGCAGCAGTGCATTTGATGCAGAACTGACGGAGGCACATAAGATGGATGTGCTGGAGAAGCGGATGTCCGATGCGGTGACAGATACTTATGCCGATTATATGAGTCAGCTCAGTTCCAAAGAAAATCAGGATGTCTGGTCAGAAGTGACAGTGGATACTTCATTGAAGCTTGAGAGTGCATCCTTTATGGAAGTATATCAGCAGTATTTTTCCGCGAAAGAGTAAATGAGCCAGGCATGTACTCTGAAAATGACATGGAATTGTTTTATAAAGAGTAAGTTTAGAAAAAGATAGACCTAGTTTAACAAACATAAAGGCCCCCGTATTTAAAAATACGAGGGCTATTTACATTTCTATAGGTTTTTATGAAATTTTATAAAATGCTGTCAATGACTATTTGTCAGCCAGAATCATCATAACCTCATTGCTTCGGTTAATGAATGCTGTCATAGCTTCCGGTGAAAGTGGCTGGTTGGACAGCAGTGCCAGATCATACAGCTGTTTGCAGAACATCGGTACATGCTCGCCATTTTTGTGATCGAGGATGTACTGCACCAGTTTGTTGTTGACGTTCAGAATCAGCGTCTCGTTGCCACCGAACATGGATGGATCCATGCCGTACATATTGTACATCTTCATCATATCCTGCATACGGCGTCCTTCTTCGGAGAGCGTGATCATGGATGAGATAGAAGCGTCTTTTAATTTTTCTACTTTTACATCCAGATTCTCTTTGCCGAGGGCGGCGCGGAATGTCTCTGTCAGTGTATCCAGAGCAGATTTCATCTCTTCCTCGGATACTTCTTCTTTCAGGGCATCTGTTACATCAGCATCGATACGCATGAATTTGTAATTTTGATTCCGCTGCTCTAACTGAGTGATGAAGGAAGTATCGATGTTGTGGTCGAGGATAACAGCGTTCATGTCAGACTCTTTAAACATACGGATGTACTGACCCTGCTGGTTCTTATCTGTTACATAGTAGATGGTCTCACGGGTATCTTTCTGCTCATCTGTATTATCAGCATTATCATCGGTATTTTCATCTTTTGCTTCCGCTTCTTTTTCTTCTTTCTCTTTTAAAAGTTCCGGAAGCGTCATGTATTTGTCATTGATATCCTTGAAGAGGATGTAGTCGTTCATACGGTCACAGAATTTTTCATCTTTTAAACAGCCGAATTTGATGAACGGGCTGATGTCATCCCAGTATTTTTCATAGCTTTCTTTATCTGTCTTGCACATTCCTGTGAGCTTGTCAGCCACTTTCTTGGTGATGTACTCGGAGATTTTCTTGACAAATCCATCATTCTGCAGAGCACTTCTGGAAACGTTCAGCGGTAGATCCGGGCAGTCAATGACACCCTTTAAGAGCATCAGAAATTCCGGAATAACCTCTTTGATGTTGTCTGCGATAAATACCTGGTTGTTATACAGCTTAATGGTACCTTCAATGGAATCATACTCGGTATTGATCTTCGGGAAGTAAAGGATACCTTTTAAATTGAACGGATAATCCATGTTCAGATGAATCCAGAATAATGGCTCTTTGTAATCATGGAATACATTGCGGTAAAATTCTTTGTAGTCCTCATCTGTGCACTCATTTGGATGCTTTGTCCAGAGTGGATGCGGATCGTTGATCGGAACCGGACGTTTTAAGATTTTTAATTTCTCGGTACGCGGAGATACTTCTACGACCTCTTTTTCGCCGTTTTCGTTTTCTTTTTCCTCTGTTTTGGCTTCTTCGATAATTGTCTCAATGACGGTATCTTTGTCAGTTTTCTCTTCCGGAAGAATGGTTTCATATTCCGGTTCTGCAGTTTCATTTACGAGATAAATCTCTGTCGGCATGAAAGAGCAGTATTTTGTCAGTACTTCTCTTGCACGGTATTCGTTGGCAAACTCCAGACAATCCTCATTTAAGAATAAGGTGATCTCAGTGCCGACCGTTGTTTTGCTGCCGTCTTTCATATCAAATTCTGTACCGCCGTCACATTCCCAGTGAACCGGTGTGGCACCATCCTGATAGGAAAGGGTATCGATATGAACCTCATCAGCTACCATGAATGCAGAGTAGAAACCAAGTCCGAAATGACCGATGATCTGATCATCGTTGGATTTGTCTTTGTATTTCTCAAGAAAATCAGTTGCTCCGGAAAATGCGATCTGGTTAATATATTCTTCTACTTCATCGGCAGTCATACCAAGACCGTTATCGATAAATTTTAATGTTTTTTCTGTCGGGTTGACACGTACTTCTACTTTTGCCTCGTAATCATCCGGCAGTGTGTATTCACCCATCATATCAAGTTTTTTCAGTTTTGTGATGGCATCACAGCCATTGGATACAAGCTCACGATAGAAGATGTCGTGGTCAGAATAGAGCCATTTTTTGATGATCGGAAAAATGTTGTCACTGTTAATGGAAAGACTTCCGTGTTTGTTACTCATACTTATCACTCCTGTTTCTTTATGATTATTTTTGAAAAATTAACGTTGTTGGTTCAAAAATCCTGATGAAAAGAGGGACTTCTGAAAGCATAAATACACTATAATACTCAAAAAATGAAAAGTCAATAGAAAATTAGCACTCTTTAAAAATGAGTGCTAACAGAGCCCGCTAGCGGGCGATACTTCTTGAACTTACTTGCGGTTTTTATAAAAAGACGGTATACTCACTACGGGATAACTATATGTACTCTCGGAATCTTTTAAATGAAGAATTCTGAGATAGATTTTTGATATACAATGACATTTTCGCAGTGCGTACACGGTGTGTACGACGAGAAAATGGAAGCAGTATATCAGAAATATAGCCAGAATGACTCGTTTAGAAAGATTCCGAGAGTACATCTATAAAAAAGGGGTGAATAAGCATAGCTGGAGAGAGAAATTATCATTTTGACAATATAAAAGCATTGCTGATTTTTCTGGTAGTATTTGGACATATGATCAGTACTTTTGCGGATACGCCGGAAGTGGATGTTATCTATAAGATTATTTTCAGCTTCCATATGCCGGCTTTTATTTTTGTGTCCGGGTATTTTGCAAAAGTAGAACCAAAAAAGATTTTATCAAGGATATTTCCATTGTATATCGTATTTCAATTACTTCGTTTTTTGCTGGATTTCATTCTGGACAGTATCATGTGGGGACATCCGGTAAAAATAGATATGCAGTTTTTTACACCGCGCTGGACATTATGGTATCTGATGGCAATGATCATTTATCAGCTTTTGCTGCCGGTATTCGACACAAAAAACAAACGGCACCGGGTGGCTTATCTGCTTTTATCGATGGTGCTTGGCATAGTGATCGGTTATAATCCGGATACGGAAAACTTTATGGCAATGTCCAGAATTATGAACTTTTTACCGTTTTTTCTTGCCGGATATTATGAAAAAGATGGCGGATTCTTCCTTCGTTATGGAAAGCAGAGAAATCCGAAAGAAGCTAAAATCGCTACGATGTTTCTGGCAGTTGGAATCATCGCCGGATTTATTTTGGTCAGCAGAGTGAGTACAAGAAAGTTATTCTGGGGAACGGAGAGTTTTAATGGTGGTGTGTATACATGGTATACACGGATTCTGGCATGGATCATTGCGTTTTTGTGGATCTGGATTTTAATTGTATGGGTACCAACAAAACAGATTCCAGTGATTGAGACAATTGGAAAAAATACACTCAGCATTTATCTGCTGCATACAATTGTAATTCTGATCCTGATGTATACGCCGTTTAATGACTGGATATTTAATAAAATCGGATGGCAGCTGCTGATCTCAGTGGGCCTGACACTGGGACTATCCTGGGATGGGTTTGAGCGGCTGTTGCGAAAAATTGCGATTCCGTATTATGGGAATCGGAAAAAGTAAGTTAGGAGCACGAATATGCAATATCGATATGACAAAGAAAAAAATCCAGTATCCATGCTGGCTTATGGCTGCATGCGCTTTACAAAAGAAAATGGAAAAATTAATCTGGAAAAGGCAGAAGCCGAGATTCTGGAGGCTATGAAGCTTGGGGTCAACTACTTTGATACCGCATATATTTACAGCGGCAGTGAAGAAGCCATGGGAAAAATTTTTGAAAAAAATCACTGTCGGGAGCAGATTTATATTGCAGACAAACTGCCGCATTATCTGATCAAGTCCGCCGCAGGTCTGGAAAAAACATTTCAGGAGCAGCTGCGCAGACTGCGGACAAATTATATTGATTTTTATCTGATGCACATGCTGACGAATCTGGAAACATGGGAAAAATTAAAAAGCCTTGGCATTGAAGAATGGATTGCAAAGAAGAAAGCATCCGGGGAGATTCACCGGATCGGTTTTTCCTATCATGGAAATACAAAGGATTTTTGTGAATTGGTCGATGCTTATGACTGGGATTTTTGTATGATCCAGTATAATTATCTGGATGAAAACAGTCAGGCAGGACGAAGAGGATTGCAGTATGCTGCGTCAAAGGGACTTCCGGTGATGATCATGGAACCGCTTCGGGGCGGTAAGTTGGTAAACCTGTTGCCGGAAGAGGCAAAACAGAAAGTGACTGCACATCCATCCGGACGCAGTGCGGCAGAATGGGCATTTCGCTGGCTCTGGAATCAGCCGGAAGTCACAACGGTACTTTCCGGTATGAATTCGATTGAGATGCTCCGGGAAAATTGCCGGATTGCGTCAGAAACCCGGGAAGGAGCTTTTACAGAGGAAGAAACTGCCTTTGTCAATGAGTTAAAGGATGCAATCAACCACAGCATGAAAGTAGGCTGCACCGGCTGCGGATATTGTATGCCATGTCCGAAAAATGTGGATATCCCGGGCACGTTCAGTTTTTATAATCTGATTTACAGTGAGAATAAAAAGACGGCACGAAAGGGATATATGCAATGTACGATTTTCCGGCAGACACCGACCAGCGCTTCCCAGTGTGTGGGATGTGGCAAATGTGAGCAGCACTGTCCGCAGGGGATCCCGATTCGTGAAGAACTGAAACATGCCTCAAAAGAACTGGAAAATGTGACGTATAAGCTGGCAGGGAAGGCGATACGGTTATTTAAGCTGTGGTAAGATAGTAACAAAAAAGGTCATTTATAGGTGGATTGACAGAATAGAAAGAAAAAGAGACTATGAGTTATTTAGGGGAAGATATTCGAAAACTTGGATTTGGTCTGATGCGTCTGCCACAGACAGACGGCGTGATTGACATTGAGCAGACCAAAGAAATGGTAGATCTGTTTATGGATGCAGGATTTACTTATTTTGATACCGCATGGGCATATGCAGGTTCTGAGGATGCAATTCGTCAGGCTTTGGTAGAGCGTTATCCGCGTGAAAGCTACCAGCTTGCAACAAAAAATGCGGCATGGATCAACTGCAAGACAAAAGAAGAAGCATATGAACAGTTTGATATCTCTTTAAAACAGACCGGTGCCGGATATTTTGATTTTTATCTGCTGCACAATCTGGGTGAGGCTAGAACTGAGTATTTTGATAAATTTGATATGTGGAACTGGGTGGCAGAGAAAAAAGCATCAGGCCTGATCAAACATGTAGGTTTTTCCTTCCATTCCACACCGGAAGAACTGGAAGCAATTTTAAGAGAACATCCTGAAATGGAATTTGTACAGCTTCAGATTAACTATGCAGACTGGGAGAATTCAGCAATTCAGTCTCGAGGCTGTTATGAAGTAGCAAGAAAATATGACAAACCGGTGATCATCATGGAGCCTGTAAAGGGTGGTATGCTTGCAACTCCTCCGGAATCCGTTGTAAAAGTATTAAAAGATGCAGAGCCGGAGTCATCCGCTGCATCCTGGGCTGTTCGTTTTGCGGCAAATCTGGAAGGCGTAATTACCGTATTATCCGGCATGAGCAACGTAGAACAGATGAAAGATAACCTGTCCTATATGAAAAATTTCAATGGATTAAATGATACTCAGATGCAGACATTAAAACGGGCACAGGAAGAGCTGAACAAGATTCCGCTTATTCCGTGTACATCCTGTAACTATTGTGCAAAAGTCTGTCCGATGCAGATTGGTATTTCAGGTTCCTTTACAGCGATGAATTCTCTGACATTGTATAGCGATAAAGATATGGCGTTACATCAGGAAAACTGGCTGGTAGGCGGTCACGGCCTGAAACGTGCAAATGAATGCGTAAAATGTGGAAAATGCGAGGAAGCATGTCCGCAGCATATTCAGATTCGTGCAGAACTTGAGCACGTAAGTGAGGAACTTTTAAAATAGTAAATTAAAAATCTCCTGTATTTTTTCTCAGCGAGCGATTGTTAGCCGCGGAGACAAAATACAGGAGATTTTTTTCATACCTAAAACAAATTCACAAAAGAAGCCTTTTAAGCATCCTGTTTTTGTGATTTTTTCAGATTTTTCTGTGCCGTAGACAGCATCAGTTTAATACGGTTCAACTGGTTTACTTCGCTGGCACCCGGGTCAAAGTCGATAGCCACGATATTGGACATCGGATACTGATGGCGAAGCTCTTTGATAACACCTTTACCTACGATATGGTTCGGCAGGCAGGCAAACGGCTGACAGCATACAATGTTGTTGACACCGGAGTTGATCAGTTCCACCATCTCGCCGGTCAGGAACCATCCCTCACCGGTCTGGTTACCGTGAGATACAATGGATTCTGCATTTTTTGCAGTCTCGTAAATATTTGCCGGCGGTGTGAAATGTGTACTCTCTTCCAGTGCTTTATGCGCAACTCCACGCAGTTTTTCGATGGCCCAGATACCAAGATTTGATTTTGTCTTGGTAGATTTCTTAAATCCGAGGACGTCTGTCTTGAAGTTGTTGTTGTAGAAGCAGTAGAGGAAGAAGTCCAGCAGATCCGGAATGACTGCCTCAGCACCTTCAGATTCCAGCAGATCAGCAAGGTAGTTATTAGCCATCGGCATGAATTTAACCAGAATCTCTCCTACGATACCTACCTTCGGTTTCTGAATATCAAGTCTTGGAAGTACATCAAAATCATGCACCATCTCACGACAGTACTGTTTATACTTTTTATGACTGACGAGTTTATCGGTAGATACAAAGTCTGTAATTTTCTGTACCCATTTTTTATGTAATTCATTTGTTGATCCCGGAACGGCTTCGTATGGTCTGGTTGCGTAAATACAACGCATCAGGATATCACCGAATACCAGACAGTACATACCTTTCTGGATCAGAGAAGCATTCAGCTTAAATCCCGGATTGGATTCAAGGCTGCTCAGGTTCAGTGAAATAACCGGAATCTGCGGATATCCGGCCTTTTCCAGTGCACGACGGATGAATCCGACATAGTTGGAAGCACGACATCCGCCACCGGTCTGTGACATGATGATAGCCAGATGGTCGACATCATATTTGCCGGAAGTTACTGCATCCATGAACATACCAACCGTGATCAGGGATGGATAGCATGCGTCATTGTTTACATATTTCAATCCGGCATCGACAGCAGCTTTGTTGTCATTTCCGAGAACGACCAGATTATATCCGGAAGCTTTAAATGCAGGCTCTAACAGCTCAAAATGAATCGGGGCCATCTGTGGAGCCAGGATTGTATAGGTCTTTCTCATTTCTTCCGTAAAGACGGCACGCTGGTAGCTGGACGGAACAATCTTACGCTCTTTCGGATTTTTCTCTCTGGTGCGGATGGCCGCAATGAGAGAACGGATACGGATACGAGCAGCACCAAGGTTGTTTACCTCATCAATCTTCAGACAGGTATAAATCTTGTCGGAGTGAGTCAGGATATCACTGACCTGATCGGTGGTAACAGCATCCAGTCCACAGCCGAAAGAGTTTAACTGGATCAGATCCAAAAAGTCGGTCGTTTTTACATAATTTGCAGCTGCATACAGTCTGGAGTGGTACATCCACTGGTCAAGTACGATCAGCGGGCGCTCCACCTGATGCAGATGAGAGATGGAATCCTCGGTCAGAACTGCAAACCCGTAGGATGTGATCAGCTCCGGAATACCGTGGTTGATCTCCGGGTCAATATGATATGGACGACCGGCAAGGACGATACCACGGCGGTGGTTGTCTTTTAACCACTGGATCGTTTCTTCACCTTTTTTGCGCATATCATCGCGGGCGCTGGCAAGTTCCTGCCATGCAGCATGTACAGCTGCTTTTACTTCAGAAGCCGGAATATCAAAATCTTCCTTCATGACTTCTTCGAGACGTTTGGTTAAAGTTTCTTCATCTGCGAAAGACATAAATGGATTGTATAATTTTACGTTTCCGGATGTGATGTCATCTACGTTGTTTTTGATATTTTCCGCGTAGGAAGTGACGATCGGGCAGTTGTAGTTGTTGCTTGCATCCGGAAATTCTTTTCGTTCATACGGGATACATGGATAGAAGATTGTGTTAATACCTTCTTTGATCAGCCATGTAATATGCCCGTGTGCAAGTTTAGCCGGATAACATTCGGATTCACTCGGGATGGATTCGATACCAAGTTCGTAAATCTTTCTGGTGGAAGCCGGAGAGAGTACGAGACGGAATTTCAGTGCCTTGAAAAAGGTTGCCCAGAACGGATAGTTCTCGTAAATGTTCAGGACTCTTGGCATACCGAGCGTTCCGCGGGTTGCTTCTTCCTCACTTAGAGGTTCGTAGTCAAAGATACGATGCAGCTTATATTCAAACAGGTTTGGAATCTGTTCTTTGTTTTTCGCTTTTCCGATACCTTTTTCACATCTGTTTCCGGTAATGTATTGACGATTTCCGGAGAATTTGTTGATGGTGAGCAGGCAGTTATTGGTACATCCACCACAGCGGGCCAGTTTTGTCTCAAATTTCAGATCATTGATCTGTTCGATGGAGAGCATGGTGGTCTGTTTACCCTCATAACGGTCACGGGCGATTAGTGCAGCACCGAAGGCACCCATGATACCGGCGATATCCGGACGGATCGCTTTGCATCCGGAAATGGTCTCAAAGCTTCGCAGTACAGCGTCATTGTAGAAGGTACCACCCTGAACAACAATGTTCTGACCAAGTTCTGTCGGATCGGACAGCTTGATTACTTTAAATAATGCATTTTTAATAACAGAGTAAGCCAGACCTGCGGAAATGTCAGCAACAGATGCCCCTTCTTTTTGCGCCTGTTTTACTTTGGAATTCATAAATACCGTACAGCGTGTGCCAAGATCGATTGGATTTTTTGCAAATAATGCTTCTTTTGCGAAATCCTGTACGGAGTAGTTCAGAGATTTTGCGAATGTCTCAATAAAAGAACCACAACCGGAGGAACATGCCTCATTTAACTGTACGCTGTCAACGGTGTTATTTTTAATCTTGATACATTTCATATCCTGACCACCGATGTCAAGGATACAGTCAACTTTCGGATCAAAGAAGGCAGCTGCTGTATAGTGTGCAACGGTCTCAACTTCACCTTCATCAAGCATCAGAGCTGCTTTTACCAGCGCTTCGCCGTAACCGGTGGAGCAGGAAGATACGATATGTGCATCTTTCGGAAGCTGTTCATAGATTTCTTTGATAGCGATGATGGAAGTAGCCAGAGGACTTCCGTTGTTGCTGCTGTAGAAGGAGTACAGTAAAGTACCGTCTTCCGCTACCAGAGCGACTTTTGTTGTAGTGGAACCGGCATCAATTCCGAGGTAGCAGTTGCCGCTATATGTAGAAATATCTCCTTTTTTAACACATGCACCATTGTGACGTGCGGTGAATTCGTCGTAGGCAGCCTGATCTGCAAACAGCGGATCCATACGTTCTACTTCGAATTCCATATGGATTTCCCCTTTTAATTTACCAAGCAGGTCTTCCAGAGAAATCTGATTCTCTTCTTTATAGTTCAGGGCAGAACCGATGGCTGCAAAAAGATGGGAATTTTCCGGAACGATGGTATGCTCTTCATCCAGTTTTAAGGTGCGGATAAAAGCTTCTTTCAGTTCAGATAAGAAATGAAGCGGACCGCCAAGGAAGGCTACGTGCCCACGGATTGGTTTCCCGCAGGCAAGACCACTGATGGTCTGGTTTACAACTGCCTGGAAGATAGAAGCAGACAAATCTTCTCTGGTTGCACCTTCATTGATCAACGGCTGGATATCTGTCTTTGCAAATACACCGCAGCGGGCAGCAATCGGATAGATCGCTTTATAATTCTTGGCATATTCATTCAGACCGCTGGCGTCTGTCTGGATCAGGGAAGCCATCTGGTCGATGAAAGAACCGGTACCGCCGGCACAGATACCATTCATTCGCTGCTCGACATTGCCACCCTCAAAATAGATGATCTTGGCATCCTCACCACCAAGTTCGATGGCTACATCGGTCTGCGGAGCTGCGTCCTGCAGAGCGGTAGATACGGCGATAACCTCCTGTACAAAAGGAACATCGAGGTGTTTGGCCAGTGTCAGACCACCGGAACCGGTAATCATAGGGCAGAGTTGGATCTGTCCGAGTTTTTCGTATGCTTTATGAAGCAGATCGGTAAGTGTCTCGCGGATGTTTGCGAAATGACGCTCATAATCGGAAAAAACTAAGGTATTCTGCTCATCCAAAATTGCAATCTTTACCGTAGTTGATCCGATATCAATTCCAAGTTTGTGTAATTTTAAAGTATTCATTTTACCACCTGTATATGTTTAAGAGTTGTCTGAAATCATTGATTTCCAGTAAAAATCAGTGAAAAGAGATTTCAGAAGTTTCATATTAAATGTATAACGCCTGTCAGATTACAAGCGAACTTCATTATACGACAGGAAATGGCAAAATACAATCCTTTTATATTTTTTTAATAAAGGGTGTATTTTAAATGGTACAGGTAATCTGGGGTACAGAAAGAAAAAATATGCATATCTTAAAAGAAAAAAGGAAAAATAGATGAATCCTTATTTTGAATCCGAGTACAGGGAATCCCGTATGATGCACAGCTGTCCGGGAGTGATTTATGTGGTAAAACAGGGTGATACATTGTATAAAATATCACAATATCATCATGTGAGTGTGACAGATATATTACTGGCAAATCCGTATGTGAATGTATATAATCTGCAGATCGGAGACGAACTGTGTATTCCGGTTGGAAAAATGGCTATGACAGGTGAAGCGGACACGAAAAATTCAAAGTTTGCTACGTTGACAAAGTGATAGCTGACCGATATAATCAAAAGATAGCTACAATTAAAGTTACTACAAATAGTACGAGAGTTGCTACAAATAGTACGTGAAATAGCTAAAAATAAAACGAAAGTAGGAAACAGAATGCATTTTTTAAATAAAATGGAACGTAAGTTTGGCAGATTTGCGATTCAGGGATTGATGAAGTATATCATCCTTTTTTATGTGGCGGGATATCTGATCGAATTCCTTGCCCCGCAGGCATACAGCTTTTTGACGTTGGAACCGTATCTGATATTCCATTATGGACAGGTATGGAGACTGGTGTCATGGGTATTGATTCCACCGCCAACCGGCAACTTTTTCTTTGCTATTATCATGATCATACTGTATTATCAGTTAGGTACTGCCCTGGAACGTACCTGGGGTGCATTTAAGTTTAACGTATATATTTTTGGTGGTATGATCTTTACGGTGCTTGGTGCATTGCTTCTGTATGTGATCTATGGTGTGAATACACCGATTTCCATGGGGGGCAGCTTCAGCACATACTATATCAATATGACAATTTTCCTCGCATTTGCGATGTGTTATCCGGATATGCGGATTATGCTGTATTTTATCATTCCGATCAAGATGAAGTGGATGGCAGGTATTTATGCGGCATTGATCATTTATGAAATGATCATTTCCAGTTGGGGCGGCAGAGTTGCCATTATTGCCTCTGTCCTGAATTTCCTGATTTTCTTCTTTGCAACGCGCAATTATCGCAGTGTTTCACCGAAGGAAGTACACAGGAAGCGGACATATCACCGTCAGGTACAGCAGCCGAAAGGTGTCACACGCCACAAATGTGCCATTTGTGGGCGAACAGAGCTGGACGATCCGAATCTGGAATTTCGTTTTTGCTCCAAATGCAATGGAAATTATGAATATTGTCAGGATCATCTGTTTACCCATGAGCATGTAAAATAAGGTGCTTGATCTGCAGAATGAAATGTTAAATGCGTTTCTATTTTTGCAGCAGATTTATGGGAACTGCGACAGAAAAGGTTCTTACTTAAAAATACAGGAGAGAGAGGTTTGATTATGGAAAATGAAACAATTTCCAGAAATTTTATTGAGCAGATTATTGACAAGGATATAGAGGAGGGCAAATGTGAGACTGTATGTACCCGTTTCCCGCCGGAGCCAAATGGATATCTTCATATCGGACATGCAAAATCCATTCTTTTAAACTATGGGCTTGCTCAGGAATATCATGGAAAATTCAATATGCGTTTTGACGATACAAACCCGACAAAAGAAAAAGTAGAGTTTGTTGAGTCGATCAAAGCAGATATTGAGTGGCTTGGGGCAGACTGGGAAGACAGACTGTTTTTTGCATCTGATTATTTTGACCAGATGTATGAGGCAGCTGTAAAACTGATTAAAAAAGGCAAAGCATTTGTCTGTGATCTGTCTGCCGAGGAGATTCGTGCGTATCGTGGAACACTGACAGAGCCTGGTAAAAACAGTCCATACCGCGATCGCAGCGTGGAAGAAAATCTGGAATTATTTGAAAATATGAAAAACGGCATGTATCAGGATGGAGAGAAAGTATTACGTGCCAAAATTGATATGGCTTCTCCGAACATCAACATGCGTGATCCGGTTATCTACCGTGTCGCTCATATGACACATCATCGTACCGGAGACAAATGGTGCATTTATCCGATGTATGACTTTGCTCATCCGATCGAGGATGCCATCGAGGGCGTTACACATTCTATCTGTACCCTGGAGTTTGAGGATCATCGTCCTCTGTATGACTGGGTAGTAAGAGAGCTGGAGTATCCGCATCCGCCAAAGCAGATCGAGTTTGCAAAACTGTATCTGACCAACGTGGTAACCGGAAAACGTTATATCAAGAAGTTAGTAGAAGACGGAATTGTAGACGGATGGGATGATCCGCGCCTTGTTTCCATTGCAGCACTGAGAAGAAGAGGATTTACACCGTCCTCCATTAAGAAATTCGTAGAACTGTGCGGTATTTCAAAGAGCAACAGCTCTGTGGATTATGCAATGCTTGAGTATTGTATCCGTGAGGATCTGAAATTAAAAGCATCCCGTGCCATGGCGGTACTTGATCCGATCAAACTGGTGATCGATAACTATCCGGAAGGACAGACTGAGGAGCTGGAAGTAGATAACAACATGGAAAATCCGGAACTTGGTAAACGTGTCGTTCCTTTTGGCCGCGAGGTTTATATCGAGCGTGAGGACTTCATGGAAGAGCCTCCGAAAAAATACCGTCGTCTGTATCCGGGCAACGAAGTACGTCTGATGAATGCATATTTCGTAACCTGTACCGGATTTGAGAAAGACGAAGATGGAAAAGTAACAGTGGTACATTGTACGTATGATCCGGAGAGCCGCGGCGGAAACAGCCCGGACGGAAGAAAAGTACGTGGAACCATTCACTGGGTATCCGCAGCAGATGCAGTAAAAGCACAGGTTCGTCTGTATGAGAATATCATCGACGAGGAGAAAGGGGTATACAATGAGGACGGAAGTCTGAACCTGAATCCGAACTCCCTGACGGTACTGGATAATTGTTATGTGGAACCATCCTTACTGAAAGCAAAGAAATATGACAGCTTCCAGTTTGTAAGAAATGGTTTCTTCTGCGTCGATGCAAAAGATTCTACACCGGAGCATCCGGTATTCAACCGTATTGTATCCTTAAAGAGCTCATACAAACTGCCGACACAGGCATAGGAGAAAATGAAAGAATTAGCGATCACGCTTGATACAGAAAAAAAACAACCCTTATATGAACAAATTTACGAAGCCCTGCGGGAAGCAATCTTGCAGGGCCGTATTTTACAAGGGGAAAAATTGCCTTCCACCCGGTTTGAAGCGGAGTATCTGCAGGTGAGCCGCAGTACGGTGGAACTCGCTTATGACCAGCTGGTATCTGAGGGTTATATTCACTCGGAACCGTATCGCGGTTATTTTGCCTGTGATGTGCGGGAACTATATGATCTGACGGATATCCGGACCGGCGAGATGAAGCAGAAACAGTTCCGAACGGAAAACCAACAGGGAACGGCAGAAGCGGAAGGTTTACATGGGGAAACCGGGAGCAGCCCTCAAAAGCAGACCTCCTATGAAATCGACTTTTCTCTGAATGAGCTTTCTATGGATAATTTTCCATATAATGGGTTAAGTAAGATCATGAAAAACCTTCTGTTGGATCATGGAAAACAGATTATGAGCAGTGGAAGTGCTTTTGGAGAAAAAAATCTGAAGGAAACTATCTGTGACTATCTGTATCATGCACGAAATGTACGGTGTACGCCGGAGCAGATCATTATCGGAGCCGGAAATGAATATCTGCAGCTCATGCTGATACAGATGCTGGGTACGTCGCATGGTGTTGCTATGGAATCCCCTACGTATCTGCGTGCTTACCGGACCTTTAAAAATGCCGGGCTTTCTGTGAGGGAAGTGGCACTGGATGATGCGGGAATGCGGGTGGATCTGCTGCGGAAAACAGATGCTAGTATTGCATATGTGATGCCGTCCCATCAGTTCCCACTTGGCATCGTAATGCCAATGAAACGCAGGCTGGAGTTGTTGAACTGGGCGGTGGAAGAACCGGAACGGTATATTATTGAAGATGACTATGACAGTGAGTTTCGGTATAAAGGAAAACCGATTCCGGCATTGCAGGGGATTGACCGTTCCGGAAGAGTAATCTATCTGGGCACTTTTTCAAAAAGTATTGCATCCTCCATTCGTGTCAGCTATATGGTACTTCCTGAGCATTTACTGGAACAGTATCAGGAATGTTGTGGCTTTTATGCCTGTACGGTACCGAATCTGATGCAGCAGGCGATCTGTCAGTTTATGCAGGAAGGATATTTTGAAAAAAATCTGAATCGTATGCGTGCAATTTATAAAAGCAAGCATGATTTTATGCTGGCAGAATTAAAAAAGTATTCCTGGGTGCGGGAAATTATGGGAGAAAATTCCGGACTGCATCTTCTGGTAGAAGTGGATACAGACTGCTCAGAGCAGGATGTGATCGAAGCATGTGCAGAACAACAGATCCGGGTATATGGTCTGTCAGAATATTACATCAGTCAGAATCCAAAACGTGAGTATCCAATTTTACTGCTGGGATATGGTGGTCTGACGGAAGGACAGATTGCAGATGGACTGCAGATGATAGATGAGGTTTTAGCGGAGTTGAAAAAATATCAACCGATCAGTGTACATAAAGAATGAATACAGTGAAATCAAAATCCCCTGCTTATAAGTCGCAGGGGATTTTCGTTTCCTATTATGATTCAAGCGTTTCAGCTGTTTCAGATGCAACAGAAACATCAGGTTCCTTTTGTCTGGTTACATCGGCAAAGAACGTATGGAGTTCTTCTTCGGTATCAAAGGTAGCCAGATACATCTGGTTTCCCATAGCATCTGCAAGCGCATCCGGCATCCGTTCTACCATTTTGAGATGATCATCATATTTTTCGATAATATCATCCGGTGTCAGGGCGAAATCCTTGCCATCCCGCAGTCCTGCAAAGGCGCAGAAATGATGAGTGCCGACCGGTTTCTGTGTGGAATCGTATGCAACCATGTCCGCCCAGATTTTGTATACATCGGTTTCACGGGCAAAATTGATCATATCCGGAGTGAAGCCGCCGGAAGGACGCATATTGACTTCCAGTGCCATCAGATCTCCTTTTTTGCCGAGCCCTTCATGATCGGAGAGCAGGCGGAAAAATTCAAAATGCACAAAACGGCTGCGCACGCCAAAGCTTTTTGCCGTTTCTCTGCCGAGGTGACGGGTGTCATCTGCCAGATCTTTCACAATATAAAACAGTGCGTTGTCGGCATTATTTACAATGTCCATAATGGACATCGGTGTAACATTTCCCGCCTCAAAAATCGGATTGCCGTGAGAATCGATAATCGCATCGTAGGAATTGATTTCTGCGTTAATAAATTCTTCCATGATATAAACGGTATCATCCCATTTGTTGGCAAAGAAATTGCCAAGTTCTTCATCAGAAGAAATTTTAAAGGTATGGGAAGCACCGACACCGTTATCCGGTTTTGTGACAACCGGGTAGCCTACTTCACGAATGAAATTCAGACAGCCCTCATAGTTGTCTACCATGTGGTAACGGGCCACCGGAATGCCGACACGCTGATAATATTCTTTCATGCAGGATTTGTATTTGATGCGTGGCATGTCTTCGTTATGAAAACCGCTCGGAATATTGAAATCTGTACGCAGACGGGCATCCTGCTCCAGCCAGTATTCATTATTGGATTCCAGCCAGTCAATGCGACCGTAATGCCAGATAAAGTAGCCGACAGCACCATAGACCTCGTCATAGTTTTCCAGGCTGTCTACTTTATAATATTCCTGCAGGCTTTCCTGAAGTTCCGGGCGCAGGTCGTCATAAGGACAGTCGCCGATACCGAGGACATTCATACCGTTTTCTTTTAATTCATGGCAGAAGTGCCAGTAATTCTCCGGAAAATTCGGAGAAATAAAAATCACATTTTTCATAATTGTTTTCTTTCTGTCGTATTGTATTGCGTTTCGTTTATTACAAATTATACCGGATCATACAGCAGATGAGGTACAAAATAAGTTACCTGTTTATACCACCAGTCCCAGTCATGAGCACAGTCATATCCCCAGAAATCTACCCAGGCCGGAATCTGTTTCTGCTGCAGGATATCCCGAAGCTGATAGGTGCTTGCAGGTTCTTCCCATGCACCCTGTCCGACGCAGAGAATGGCTTTTCGCTGGCGGTAAAGTTCCATATAAGGGTGATCTGACGGCAGATTTGGCAGATAATGAACCGGGGAGTTCATATAAACCAGATCGTCCATATAAGAACCAAATCCGTAAGAGGCATCGTAAATACCGCTTAAGGCCAGCAATCCGTTAAACAGGTCGGGACGACGGAAATACAGATTTGCCGCGTGAGTAGCACCAAGGCTGCATCCAAAGGTAATGATTCCTCTGTTTATATAATCGGGCTGATATTCTTTCATTTTTGCATGGATAAAAGGAACCATCTCATCGGTGAGATAGCGAAACCAGTCTTCGTGGCGGCAGATGCGAAAGCGCGGATCACCGTTTGTATTGGACCAGGTCTCAGCATCAGTGGTATCCACCGTAAAAATGGTGACTTCCCCGGAGTTGATCCAGGGTGCCCATACATCCGTCATATGGAAGTTTTCAAAATCGAAAAAACGTCCGTCCTGGCATGGGATAAACAGGATTGGCTGTCCGCCGTGACCGTACAATTTGCATTCCATATTCCGGCCGAGTGCTGGACTATAATTTTTAAAATATTGTATGTTCATATGGAAAAGTCCTCCTGCATTACTTCTATATAAAGAGTACCGTGTCGAAAAATCACAGATGATACATCAGTGTATTTATAAAAAACGGAATCTGTTGTTCCCAGCTTGCTTCACAATGTTCACCATCCGGTACAATACGGCAGTTGAGATAAATATTTTTATCCAGCAGAAGATTCGCCGCCTGAGCAAAAGCCTGGTCCATTTTTCGGTGCTGTTTCATTTCACGGCTTCCATAATCCATGTATAAAATACTTCCCGGAAGCGGGCGGGAACGCCGGATCATCTGCATGAAGTCATTTGGTGCGATCCACAGGGACGGTGAGAGTGCTGCAGCGCGGGAAAAGAACTGATTATAATAGAGCAGTGCATAAATGCTCATCAGTCCGCCCATGGAACTACCGGCGATAAAAGTATGCTCCCGGTCCGAAAGTGTCCGATAATGTGTATCAATGTATGGCTTGAAGGTGTGGGTCAGCCAGTCCATGGTGATTTTGCCTTTACCGGTAATCTTACCTTCTTTTGGTAAAGTAAAGTCATAAGGGGAATATTCCTGCAGTCGTCCGTGATCCGGGCTGTGGTTGCATTCGATGCCTACGATGATCAGCGGGGTATGGGTGTATTCCATATATTCTTTCAGTCCCCAGGATTTACCATAGGTGGCATGGGTGTCAAAAAAGAGGTTGTGTCCGTCAAACATGTACAGTACCGGAAACCGTCGGTTTATGTCGTGAGTGTATGTCTCTGGCAGACAGATGTATGCACTCCGCACCTCATCTCCGGTAAGTACCGGAATCGTGATATCCCATTTCTCTATCATAAAAAACCTCCGTGTTGAATTTTTACTTGCCTTAGCTCTGAATTATTACAATTTATCATAGCACAGTGGCAAAGAATTGGCAAGAAAGTACAGACTGTCATTGCAAAACAAAATTATAGATGTTATGATGAGAATGTTTTGTGTCTGCCGATAGGCAGCGTGTAAAAAAGAAAATAAGAGGTATGAAAATGAAATCAAAAGAGAATGCAACGATCGGAAATATTTACCGGTTGAATGGGCGTGTGCCGTTGCTGAAGGCAATTCCTTTCGGCCTGCAGCATGTGCTGGCAATGTTTGTATCGAATCTGACACCAATCACTATGATTGGTCTGGCTTCCGGATTAAGCGGAAAAGAGTTGGCGATTTTACTGCAGAATGCCATGTTTGTTGCGGGTATTGCCACACTGATCCAGCTGTACCCGGTCTGGAAAGTCGGTGCAAAACTTCCTATCGTTATGGGAGTAAGTTTTACCTTTGTAACAATCTTAAGTTATGTGGGCGGTACCTACGGATACCCAACGATGATCGGAGCAGTGTTGGTCGGCGGTGTCTGCGAAGGTGTCCTTGGTCTGTTCGCAAAATATTGGAAGTGGTTTATCACACCGGTGGTTTCGGCATCCGTAGTTACTGCAATCGGATACTCCCTGTTTACGGTAGGGGCCCGTTCTTTCGGCGGTGGTTATACCGATGATTTCGGTTCCGTGCAGAACCTGGTGCTTGGACTGGTGACACTGGCTGTGTGCCTGATTTTTAATGCCGTGGCAAAAGGATATTTAAAACAGCTGTCCGTGCTGGCCGGACTGATCGTAGGATACATCATTGCATTATGCCTTGGACAGGTAGACCTGTCCGGTATGCTGGACGGCGGTCTGATTTCTCTGCCGCACCTGCTTCCATATCGTCCGGAATTTAATCTGAGTGCGATTATTTCAGTTGTAATTATTTTTATGGTATCCGCAGCGGAAACAATCGGTGATTCCACTGCTCTTGTGGCCGGAGGACTTGGTCGTGAGATTACAGAAAAAGAGATTTCCGGTGCTTTGGCCTGCGATGGTTTCGCAAGTTCTATTTCCGGATTATTTGGATGTCCGCCGGTTACTTCCTTCAGCCAGAACGTCGGCCTGGTCAATATGACAAAAGTGGTCAACCGTTTTACCATTATGACAGGTGCTGTATTTATGATCCTTGCAGGTCTGTTTCCGCCAATCGGTAATTTTTTTGCAAGTCTGCCGCAGTCTGTGCTGGGCGGATGTACTATTATGATGTTTGGTACGATCATGATCAGTGGTATCCAGATGCTGGCAAAAACAGGTTTTTCCCAGAGAAACGTAACCATCGCAGCATTATCACTTGCTGTCGGTATCGGATTTACCTCCACCAGTGAAGTGGAAATCTGGAATATTTTTCCGCAGATCGTCAAAGACGTATTTTCTGCAAACTGCGTGGCTGTCGTATTTGTTGTAGCAATTATTCTCAGCCTGATTTTGCCAAAAAATATGGAGATTGAAAAAATCAGTGGGTAACGGGTAACAGGAATGCGTTCATGAGCAAGCGGCGAAAGCAAATTGCAAATGTCTGCTTTATGGAACTTGTGAATTGTTTTGAAAAAAGATAAGGAAAAAATTATGACAACGTTTTTGTTTGATATGGATGGAACTCTGTTTGATACGGAAAAATATTATAACCGCGCCTGGAAACAGGCAATTTCCGATTCGGGATATGAACTTCCGGAGGAGGAAGTATTAAAACTTCGCAGTCTTGGGCGTCCCTTCGCGTTGGAACAGTTTCAACGCTGGTTTGGACCGGAGGTGGATTACCTGGCAATCCGGGAACATCGCAAAGAATTGATGAAAGACTTTTTGTTAGGACAGATTCCACTGAAACCGGCAGTTCCGGAGACGTTGCGGTTTTTAAAAGCACAGGGATACCGTCTTGCGGTTGTGACAGCGACCGGACCGGAACAGGCAGAGCATAATCTGTGTACTGCCGGAATTCGTCAGTATTTTGATGCGGTAATCTGCGCGACTATGGTGGAGCGGGGGAAACCTGCGCCGGATGTTTATGCATATGCCTGCCATACACTTGGCGTAACACCGGAGGAATGCTATGCCGTAGAAGATTCACCAAACGGAGTCCGCTCTGCACATGATGCGGGCTGCCGCGTCATCATGATACCGGATCTGACACAACCAGATAAAGCAACCGGGAAGTTACTGCATCGAAAGCTGGACACTTTTGGGGCACTTATAAATATGCCTGTTGAATAAAAAATATACAAAAAGTGGAAAAAAATGGTTCCACAAAGGGGTTCCTGCCCTTGACAAAAAAAATAGATGTTGCTAGAATGTGCAGTAACGTAGAAAGGTGGTTTTCACATGAGAAAACAAGTGTTATCTCTGTTAGTTGAGAATACTTCCGGTGTTTTAAGCCATATTTCCGGTCTGTTCAGCCGACGTGGATATAATATAGACAGTTTTTCCGCAGGCGTGACAGCAGATCCGAGATTTACCAGAATTACAGTAGTTTCCAGTGGAGATGAACAGATTCTGGAACAGATTGAGAAACAGCTGGCGAAGCTGGAAGATGTAATTGACATTAAAAAACTTCAGGATGGAGAGTCCGTATGCCGTGAACTGATCCTTGTAAAGATAAAGATCAATGATACACAGCGTCAGGCAGTACTTTCTGTTGCTAATATTTTCCGGGCAAAGATCGTGGATGTCTCTAATGACTCCATGGTGATTGAATTGACCGGTGGCCAAAGTAAGCTTGATGCTTTTTTGGATTTGTTGAGAGGATATGACATTCTTGAGCTGGCTCGTACCGGAATTACCGGACTGAGCAGAGGTTCTTCGGATGTTACTATTATAGATTAAATAATCATTTGCAAATGGAGGATAAGACAATGGCAAACGCAAAGATTTATTACCAGGAAGATTGTAACCTTTCTCTTTTAGAGGGTAAAACAATTGCAGTGATTGGCTATGGCAGCCAGGGACATGCACATGCATTAAATGCAAAGGAGTCCGGATGTAATGTCATCATCGGTCTTTACAAAGGCAGCAAATCCTGGGCAAAAGCAGAAGCACAGGGCTTCGAAGTATATACAGCAGCAGAAGCTGCAAAAAAAGCTGATATCATCATGATCCTGATCAATGATGAGCTTCAGGCAGATATGTACAAAAAAGACATTGAGCCGAACCTTGAGGCAGGTAATATGCTGATGTTCGCTCATGGTTTCAATATTCATTTCGGATGTATCAAACCGCCAGCAGACGTTGACGTAACAATGATCGCTCCGAAAGGACCGGGTCATACAGTAAGAAGCGAGTATCAGGCAGGCAAAGGTGTACCGTGTCTGGTAGCTGTAGAGCAGGATGCAACAGGAAAAGCTATGGATCTTGCACTTGCTTATTCACTGGCAATCGGTGGAGCAAGAGCCGGCGTTCTTGAGACAACATTCCGTACAGAGACAGAGACTGATCTCTTTGGTGAGCAGGCAGTACTTTGCGGTGGTGTTTGTGCATTAATGCAGGCAGGTTTCGAGACTCTGGTTGAGGCTGGATATGATCCGAGAAATGCTTACTTTGAGTGTATCCATGAGATGAAACTGATCGTAGATTTAATCTACCAGTCAGGTTTCGCAGGAATGAGATATTCTATCTCCAATACAGCTGAGTATGGCGATTACATTACAGGACCGAAGATTGTTACAGAAGATACAAAGAAAGCAATGAAGAAAATCCTTTCTGATATTCAGGATGGTACATTTGCAAAAGAGTTCTTACTGGATATGTCTCCTGCAGGACGTCAGGTTCACTTCAAAGCTATGCGTAAATTAGCAGCAGAGCATCAGTCTGAGGCTGTTGGTGCTGAAATCCGTAAACTTTACAGCTGGAATGGCGAAGATAAGTTAATCAATAACTAATTGTTACGTTTCGCAAATGAAACGGGTGAACTGAAAAAAAGAGGCTGATGAAGCCTCTTTTTTTTACCTTGTATTCTGAAAATGTGTATGATAGAATATAGTTTGATGAGTTGAATTACCACTGTGAAGTGATAAATTACACTTTGCTGTGTAATAAAGGAGGAAAAGACAATGGGAATGACTATGACACAGAAAATTCTTGCTGCCCATGCAGGACTTGATTTCGTGACAGCCGGTCAGTTAATTGAAGCAAAACTGGACGTTGTTATGGCAAACGATATTACAGGTCCGATGGCCCTGCCAATTTTCCGACAGATGGCAGATAAAGTATTTGATAAGGATAAAGTAGTGCTGGTACCGGATCATTTTACACCGAATAAGGATATCAAATCTGCGATCAACTCCAGATCCATTCAGGATTTTGCAAAAGAGCAGGGACTGAAATGGTATCTGGTACAGGGAAAATGTGGTGTAGAGCATGCAATCTTACCGGAGTACGGTATTGTAGTAGCCGGTGAATGTATCATCGGTGCGGATTCTCATACCTGTACATACGGCGCACTTGGTGCTTTTTCAACCGGTGTAGGTACCACAGATATCGCAACCGGTATGGCGACCGGAGAACTCTGGTTCAAAGTTCCGTCCGCGATCAAGTTCGTACTGACCGGAAAACCGGGTCCGTATGTCAGCGGAAAAGACGTGATCATCCACATCATTGGCAAAATCGGTGTAGATGGTGCATTATACAAATCCATGGAGTTTGTCGGTGATGGTATCGCAAACCTGACCATGGATGATCGTTTCACTATGGCAAATATGGCCATCGAAGCAGGTGCAAAAAATGGTATTTTTATCGTAGATGATCAGACAAGAGCTTACATGGACGCTCATTCTGATAAACAGTACACTGCTTACGAGCCGGATGAAGATGCCCAGTACGATCAGATTGTTGAGATCGACCTGTCTGAAGTTCGTCCGACGGTTGCATTCCCGCATCTTCCGGGTAATGCAAAAACAATCGATGAAGTAGAGGCCATGGAGCCGATCAAGATTGATCAGGTAGTCATCGGATCCTGTACAAACGGACGTATCTCCGATATGAGAAAAGCAGCAGCCATCTTAAAAGGACATACGGTTCATCCGGATGTACGTGTTATGGTTGTTCCGGCTACTCAGGAAGTATACAAAGAATGTATCAAAGAAGGTCTCGTTGATATCTTTATCGATGCAGGCTGTGCATTCAATACACCGAGCTGCGGTCCATGTATGGGTGGTCATATGGGTGTTATGGCTCCGGGTGAGAAATGTGTATCTACCACAAACCGTAACTTTGTCGGAAGAATGGGAGATGTAGAGTCTCTGATCTATCTGGCTTCCCCAGAGGTGGCAGCAGCAAGTGCGATTGCAGGTTATATCGCAAATCCTGAGAAAGTAGGTGACAAATAATGAAAGCAGCAAAAGGACATGTATTTAAATATGGTGACAACGTAGATACCGACGTAATCATTCCGGCAAGATATCTGAATTCATTTGACGCTCAGGAGCTGGCAACTCACGCAATGGTTGACATCGATCCGACTTTTACACAGCGTGTACAGCCGGGTGACATCATCGTGGCAAGAAAGAACTTCGGATGCGGTTCTTCCAGAGAACATGCACCGTTATGCTTAAAGACCGCAGGTGTCAGCTGCATCATCGCAGAGACATTTGCACGTATTTTTTATCGTAATGCCATCAATATCGGACTTCCGATCATTGAGTGTCCGGAAGCATCCCGTGAGATTGAAGAAGGTGATGAGGTAGAAATCGATTTCGACAGCGGTAAAATCTATGACCGTACAAAAGGAACGGAATACCAGGGACAGGCTTTTCCACCGTTTATGCAGAAAATCATTGACAGTGAGGGTCTGGTAAACTACATTAACAGCAAACGAAAATAAAAATGGCTGACTGACAGAAACTAGATCAGAAGCAAAAGGAGAATCAGAGAGAATTGTGTATACACAGTTTTCTCTGATTTTTTTTGAACGCAGGCCGCAAAGCGACTGCGTTCATGAGCAAGCAGCGAGCGAATTGCGAATATCCGTTAAAGTTCAGACTCTTTCTACTTGTATTTTAAAAATGTGTATGATAAAATACTGTTCAATAATTTAAATTATTACATTAAAGTGATGAAATACAAATTATTGTGTTATGAATTGTAAAAAAGTGAAAATGCGACAGCAGAGAAAGGAAGAAATTATGGCAATTTTATATGCAAATACCAGAGATGCATCAGAGAAAGTAACTGCCTCCCAGGCAATTTTAAACGGACTGGCAAAGCATGGAGGATTGTATGTGCCGACAGAAATCCCGAAACTGGATATTCCGGTAGAGGAACTGGCAAAAATGAGTTATCAGGAGACTGCATACGCAGTTATGAGCAGATTTCTGACAGATTTTACAGAGGAAGAACTGAAAAACTGTATCGATCGTGCTTATGATTCCAAATTTGACACACCGGAGATCGCACCGTTAGTAGAAGCAGATGGCGCTTATTATCTGGAGCTGTTCCATGGCGCAACCATTGCATTCAAAGATATGGCATTATCCATTCTTCCGCATTTGCTGATCACAGCAGCCCGCAAAAATGAAGTGAAAGAGGATATCGTTATCCTGACTGCAACTTCCGGAGATACCGGAAAAGCAGCACTGGCAGGCTTTGCAGATGTAGAAGGAACCAAGATTATTGTATTTTACCCGAAGAATGGTGTCAGCCCGATCCAGGAAAAACAGATGGTGACCCAGAAGGGTGACAATACATTCGTTGTAGGAATTCATGGAAACTTTGACCAGGCACAGACCGGTGTAAAACAGATGTTTTCTGATCCGGAGATGAAAGCGGAACTGCTTCAGGCAGGCTATCGTTTTTCTTCTGCAAACTCCATCAACATCGGACGCCTCGTTCCACAGATTGTTTACTATGTATATGCATATGCAAAAATGTATGCGAACGGCAGAATCGCAGCAGGGGAGCCAATCAATGTGGTAGTTCCGACCGGAAACTTTGGAAATATTTTAGCAGCTTTTTATGCAAAAAATATGGGACTTCCGATTGCAAAATTAATTTGTGCCTCTAATGAGAACAAAGTCTTATATGATTTCTTCCGTACCGGTGAGTATGACAGAAACCGTGAATTTATCCTGACTTCTTCTCCGTCTATGGATATCCTGATCTCCAGCAACCTGGAGCGTTTGATCTACCGTATTGCTGGCGAGAATGCGGAGGAAAATGCAAAACTGATGGCAGCATTATCCACAGATGGAAAATATACCATCACAGACGAGATGAAAGCTCAGTTAGAGAACTTCTACGGAAATTACACCACAGAGAAAGAGACTGCTGAGGTGATCTCCGCATTATATGAGAAGACAGGTTATGTCATCGATACACATACTGCAGTAGCAGCCGGTGTATATGGAAAATATAAAGCAGAGACAAAAGATGAGACCAAAACAGTTATCGCATCTACGGCAAGTCCGTTCAAATTCACAAGAAGCGTTATGGATGCCATTGATGAGAAATATGATTCCATGACAGATTTTGAACTCGTGGATGAACTTTCCAAAATCGCAAATGTGAAAGTCCCGCAGGCCATCGAGGATATCCGCAGCGCAGAGGTACTTCATAAGACAGTATGCGAAGTGGATGAGATGCCGAACATTGTGAAAGAATTTCTTGAGATAAGATAGGAGAATCATTTAATATGGTAGCAGCAGCTATGGGGAATACCGGAATTATGACCATATTTGATTTTATTCTGATTGTGTATGGCATTTATTCCATTACGACTGCACGGAAAATGCGACAGGATCATCAGGTGCCGCAGTGGCTTGTGTCGCAGCAGGATCTGGTGCGGATTCGTCAGCCAAAAGAGTTCTGTGAACAGATGGCACCAAAGACCATGATCTTTGGATTTATTTGCGCCGGTTATGGCTTATATGAATTAGCTGTAGAGGCGTTTCTGAAAATGCAGATGGCCAAAGCCATAGGAATTGCAGTATTTGGGGTGGGAATCGTGTGGTTCCTGACACAATTAAGCAAAGCAAAGAAAAAATATATGTAACAATTCAGAAGCAGGGTGATTTTCATTAAATATGTGATTCGCATTTGGGTAAATGAACATATTTAAGAAAATCGCCTTTGTCTCTGGATCGTTACATATTTTTTCGTTTGGATAAAATAGGGGAAGTTATGTATCGATTATTATTACTGGATGATGAAGAAATTGTAACGCGGGGAATACAGAAAGTTTTTGATCTTGAAAAATCCGGGTTTCAGGTGGTAGGAGTGTTCCAGAATCCACAGAAAGCACTGGAGTCTCTGCCGGGATTGCAACCGGATCTGATGATCACAGATATCAAAATGCCGCAGATGAGCGGATTGGATTTCGCCGCAGAAGCGAAGCAACTGCTGCCGGAAAGCGAAATTGTTATTTTGTCCGGATATGGAGATTTTGGTTTTGCCCAGAGTGCGGTAAAAATCGGTGTTAGTGATTATCTGCTTAAACCGATCAAAAAAGATGATTTTCAGCAGATGCTGGATACAATGCATGCAAAACTGGAGGAAAAGAAAACACAGAAACAGCAGGCAGATAATATGGCACTGCTTTTGCAAAATAGCTATACAGAACTGAAAAACCGCTTTTTCTTATCTCTGGCAGAAGACAATGTGTTTGACGAAAAATTGTATCAGACATTGCAAAAACACCATACAATGGATGTGTTTGATACAGATTTTTTGCTGGTAAAGGTTGATTTTGATCAGGCTTATCTGCACGGAGACTATATGTCAGAGATTGGAAAATTGATTCAGGACAGTGAAGGAAAATTTGCAGATTTTGGTTTTGTGGAAGCATTTTTGTCCGATGAGAGTCTGTATTTTTACGTCTATAACATGAAAGCGTCCGATGAGGAGATGATTCGTCAGGAGACAAGGCTTCTTGTTGAAGAAAAACGACAGAAAGGAATCCAGCTTGTGTGTGGCATCAGTCATATGTATCACGGAATTCGGGAATTGTTTCGGGCAAGGAATGACTGTATCCGACGGATTTTTATGCAGAGAGCAAATATTGATGAACATTCTGCGGCAAACCCGATTCAGACGGATGAAATCAATGTTCATATGCCGTATGAGGAAATTGAGACATTGTTCCATATGATCACCACCGGAGAGATGGAGGGATTGCCATATATTTTGCGGAAAATTTATGAACTGCCGGAGGATAATATTCCGATCCTGCTGCTTGATTACAGTTGCAGTGTTACATTTCTGATCCTGCTTCGTGTTTACCAGTTGCAGTTTAAATTTGGTCTGGATCAGCAGATTGTTTCACACAGGGAACTGGATCTGCGTGTGTTGAAACGGGAATATCCATCTATGGAAATTCAGAGAAATCTGGTGGAAAAGAAGCTTCTGACTGTGGCCGAACAGATTGCGGTACAGGAAATGGCAGCACCGTCCAAGATGATTCGTGCAGCATTGGATTATATTAATGAACATTTTCATGAAAATATTTCTCTGATGGATGTGGCGGAGAATATCAATATCAGTAAAAATTATCTGTGTGATATTTTTAAGAAAGAACTTGGAGTTACCTTTATCAATTATGTGACAAATCTTCGCATTGAGAAAGCGAAAGAGTATCTGACCGGTACGGATATGAAAATGTATGAGGTTTCCAACGCTGTCGGTTATAACGACTATGCATATTTCTCACAGATTTTCAAAAAACATACCGGAAAGACACTCTCCAGTTATCGCAAGAAAAAGTAATCTCAGTGGGAAGCTCAACGCTGACCGAAACGGAGTGCAGACTAAAATTATACTCCACTGGTGCGAACCGGTAGAAGGATGGTACATATCGTCTGACTGTCGGTTCTTTTGTATGTAAGGCCATAGTTCGCTCCGCAGATCAGCTTGATCCTGCGATTGATGTTCTGGACACCGTAACCTTCATTTTCAAAATTCAGCAGTGTTGGGTCATTTGGATCAAAAGCAAGGAGACGTTGCATTTTTTCCAGATTAATGTTAGTGCCGTCATTGCGGATGATGATGTGTGTGAAGTCATCCACCGAGATGGATATTCCCAGTCGTCCACCATGTTCTAACTGACTGATGCCATGTTTTAGGGCGTTTTCAATGATGGGCTGCAGGATGAAACGTGGGATAAAAATGAGGGGAAGCGGTTCCGGCAGATCAAAGTCATAGGTGAGCCGGTCTTCATAACGGAATTTCTGCAGTACCAGATAGCTTTGGATATAGCGGATTTCCTGATTCAGTTCTGTGAACGGACTGCTATTTTTCATCAGACTCAGCCGGAAGGTATCAGAAAGAGCAGTGATCATTTCGCTGATTTCATCCTGTCCGTTTGTCAGAGCAATCCAGTTGATGGAGTCTAAGGTATTGTACAAAAAATGCGGATTGATCTGACTTTGCAGCAGAGCAAGTTCAGCATCTTTTTTTTCAATGTTTTTTACATAGTTTTCCTGGATCAGTGTATTTAAACGATCCTCTAACTGTTCATAAGAACGGTACATTTGGCCAATTTCGTCCGTGCGGATTTTGTAGGCAGAAATCTGACGGGTATCGATGGTTTTATCATCAAATCCGTGGTAAGTATCCATTAATTTGGATAGGCTGATGATTGGCCGGGCCATATTATTGGCACTGTAGCGGGATATGAGAAACAGAATCAGGATGATCACGGCGATCATCAGCACCAGTTCGCCCATAAGTACAGAAGCATTGTGATTAACTTCCTTGTATGGAGTGATCATGCATGATTTCCAGCGGTTGTGGTTCAGATTGCTGCAGGTGACAACGTACTGTTCCTTTTCCCAAGAAATAATCCCACTTTTTTCTGGTACAAGATGTTCATCCAGAATCCCGGAATAATCTTTCATGCTGACATTGGAAATAATGACATTGTTATCCGCATCCATCAGAAATGCATTGGTGGTGTTTCCAAAGGAAATCTGATGCCACAGGTTCTGAATATATTCGTCATCCAGATAGATCATCAGATAGCCAAGCTGTGTCTGATAGTCTGCGGTACTGAAAACCGGCCGTGCGAGCATCAGTGTATTAATTTGATTTGGAATTTCTTTGTTTTCCTGTGACTGATAGGTTTTTGCACTTAAAAAGGCATAAGGAAACCACTGATAGCTAGTATCAGATTTTTGCAGAGAAGGAAACCACCATTTGTCCTGGATGTTTTGAAAAGAAGAAACATCCGTGTAGGCAAGTTCTGTGGAAAAAAGGGTGTGATCCATACCGGTGAGTACCATACTGTTGATGTAGTCACGGTTTGCAATGAAGGCATTGACATAGTAGGCAGTGCTGTGGTCTTCCGGATAAGGGTCCCCGGCAGCTGCGTCCTGCATAAATTTCTGGATATCAGAATTATAAACCATTTCCCGGGAAATATTTTCTATATCGTTGAACATGGCCAATAATTGTGTATTTAGCTTCTGTACTTCAATGGCCTGCGTCTGTTCAATACTCTGATGGATGCTGCTTTGCAGAAACAGAAATGAGCCGATAAACAGCGCAGCCATTACAGGGACGGCAATAAAAATAAATGACAAAAACAGCCGTTGCGTAAAATTGATAGAATCAGACAGTTTATTAAATATATGAAAGAAAGGAACCTGTTTTCCGTTGTGTGTTTTTTTCATAACTTCTCCTTTATGTGTAAGTTTTACATAGAATCATTTTACAATACGACAGTTTTTTTGTAAAATAAAAGAGATAGGGTTGCGGACGATATTTTTTGAAGAATGGACTATGAAGCCTGAAATGGTATTTTGTGAATGGCGCAGGTGAAGGATAATAAGACGGGAGAGTGGTGCGAAAATGGGAATGAGAAAGTTACACTGCAAAGTGATGCCGGCGTTGCTAAGCGCCGTATTTTTAGTTGTATTTCTGGGAGGATGTACTCAGAAGAAAAGTGTAGCACAGCAGGAACCGGCAAAAGCAGAACTTGAGGTATGGACATTTTTTGACAAAAATGTTCCAGGTGCCTATTATGTATTTTTATGGGATACGTTGGCAGAAAAATACGGTTATGATATTAACGTAAAATCTTATTCCACCGAGCAGCTGAAGGATAAACTGAAGGTGGCACTTATCTGCAATGAACTTCCGGATATTTTTCTTGTATGGGGTGGCTCTTATCCGGGATATCTGTTTGATGCAGGAGCCTGTATGCCGGTGGATGATTATATCAGTCAGGCACCATTTAAGGAAGAATATATTCAGCCCTATAAGGATGGCGTGCATTATATCATTCCGTGTCTGTCCGATGGATACGAGGTACTTTACGGTAATCAGAGTCTGATGACAGAACTTGGAATTGATCAGATTCCACAGACCTGGGAAGAACTTGAGATGCTGGTGAGACAGGTGGCTGCATATAATGCGGCACATGATACTTCCTATGCTGCACTGGAACTGGGAGAAAGGGACAACTATCTGGGAGAAATGTTGTACGGAATGATTGTGAACAGGATAGATCCTTATGCATATGAAAAATGGGAGAATGGAACCATTGATTTTATGGATCCGGTTTTTCTTGAAGCAGCACAGAAGGTGGAATGGCTGGTGCAAAACCATGCGTTTCCGGAAAACTATATGGAAACGGGGGAGGCAGAAGCTGTTCGGAATTTTATCAATAAAAAAGCGGTGCTTTTTTCACATCAGTCTGCAATCATTTATCATTTGATCCATAATATGGGAGAACATGGATTTCTTGTGGGACAGTTTCCGTCCTGCACGGAAACTTATAATGAGACATACGGTCAGTATCTGATGGATATGAATCATTCCCTGACACCGGGTATCTGCATCAATGAAAAATCTGAATACAAAGAAGATGCGGCAGAAATCTGCATGGAATTTTCTCAACAGGTAAATGAAATCAATGTGACGGAATATGGCTATCAGAATCTTATGGATCTTACATATCCGCAAACAAGTGATGTGGTCAAACCGGTATCAGATTTGAATGAGATGATTGCATCCGCAAAGAAGATCACACCGGACTGGTATTCCCAGCTTCCACAGGAAACAGGGGACAGTTGGCGGAATCTGACCAAAAAACTGTTTGCCGGAGAACTGAATGCACAGAAATTTATAGAAGAAGCACAAAAATATATGCAAAAACAACAATAAAGAAGTGAAAAACTACTTTTAATTGTGCAAAAATAAAATATAACAGAAAAAAATTAATATTTTTTTTAGAAATCCGAATAAATTCAATAAAATCTGAATTTTTTCGGATTTTTTTTTGTGCAAAAATCAGATACAATGTAGGCACCGAAAGGATACTAGAGAGATCTTTTAGAGGAGGGTAAAAAATATGAAAAAGAGATTAGCAAGACTTGCAGCAGTTGTAATGTCCGTAATGATGATCGGATCATTAGCAGCATGTGGAAGCGGGGACGGGGGTTCCGGCGACGGCGGCAGCGCATCCAAAGGTTCATCAGGGGATACCATTAAAGTTGGTATCGTTATTCCGGAGACCGGAGCACTTGCAGCATTTGGTGCCGGTACAAAGGAAATGACACAGTATGCACTGGATCAGATTAATGAGGCAGGCGGAATTGAAGTTGATGGAACAGCAAAGAAATTAGAACTGGTGGTTGCCGATTCCGAGTCTAATGCAACAAAAGCATCTGAAGCAGCCAACAACCTGATTTCCAGCAAAAATATTGATATTATGATTACATCTCATACAGCAGATACAACAGTTCCGGTTGCAGCCGCTTGTGAGAGAGCAGGCGTTGTATGTTTATCTGTTGATACACCGGATGAGGCATGGGCAACTTCTGATTACAAATATAGCTACCATGCAGGATTCAATACAGAGAATGAGCTTTCCTGCTTTAAGGATGCATGGGATGCAGCAGGCATCGCAGGCGGAAAAGTCGGTGTAATGCACGCAACAGATACAGAAGGTCAGACAATGATCAACGCAATTTCTGATTTTGCAAACTCCAACGGTTACGAAGCATATGATCCGGGCGCTTATACATCCGGGGCAACAGATTATACATCTATTATCAATAACCTGAAAAAAGAAGGCTGTGACGCAGTTGTCGGCGTTATGCTTACATCTGATTTTGGTACTTTCTATTCACAGCTGAAATCTTCCGGATATATGCCGAAGGTATGTACTGTTGCAAAAGCTACACTGTTCAAAGAAGATGTTGACTCCGCAGGTGCGAACGGACTGGCTGACGGACTTTGCTCTGAAGTTTGGTGGACACCGGATCATCCATATACCTCTTCTATCTCAGGACAGACATGTAAAGAAATTGGTGATAAATGGATGGAGCTGACAGGCGACAAATACGCACCGGCTACAGCAGGTTATGATTACGCAAACGTAGAGATCCTTTATAACGTACTGAAAAATGCAGGTTCTCTTGATACAAAAAAACTTTGTGCAGCAGCAGATGAACTTAATGTTGATACAATTATCGGTAATGTAAACTATAATGACAAACATTACTCCGTTCAGAGCCTTGTAACAGGTCAGTGGACATACAATGATGATGGAACATGGACACAGAACATCATTGCAAACACACAGGTTCCGGATTGCCCGGTTACATCTGAACTCAGAGTTTTAAAGTAATGCAGACTTCAGTAATGTAACGAACACGATCAGGAAAAATCCTGATTAGACAAAAGGAGGTAACCGTCGGAAAGGTAATGTGTTTTCTGACGGTTATTCTTCTCATAAGAGAATTTTGACAGGGAGGTATAAGGTTTTGAGTGCAATCTTAACGGTAAAAGACCTGAGCATCTCATTCGGAAGCAACCATGTATTAAAAAGTATCAATTTTGAACTTGGCGAGAATGAGGTACTTGGTGTGATCGGACCAAACGGTGCAGGAAAAACAGTTATGTTGAACATCCTGACCGGTATTTTGAAACCAACCGGTGGTACCATGATTTTTGATGGAAAGGATATTGCAAGTGAGGGTGTGACAGAGCGGTGCCGTGGCGGTATCGGAAGAACATTCCAGGTGCCGAGACCATTTGAACAGATGACCGTATTTGAAAATATTATGGTTGGTGGTGTATTCGGAGCTGGTATGTCCGAAGCACAGGCAAAAGAAAAGGCCCTTAAAGTAGCGAAAATCATTAAATTAGATGATAAATTGGATTTGTTTGCAGGAAAACTGGGACTGTTAGATCGTAAACGTCTCGAAATCGGACGTGCACTGGCTACTGAGCCGAAGATTTTACTGCTGGATGAGGTTGGTGGTGGTCTGACAGAGTCTGAGGTAGGACTGATTATCAATCTTGTAAAAGAAATCAAGCGGGAAGGTGTCAGCGTAATCTGGATCGAACATATCATCCGTACCATGCTGGAAGGAACCGACCGTGTTATGCTTCTGGCTGACGGTGTGGATGTCATTACAGGAAAACCACTGGATGTTATGAATTCCAAAGAAGTAAAACGAGTATATATGGGAGGAGGAGACGACGAATGAGTTTGTTAGAAGTAAATCATATTGATGTTCATTACGGAGATTTCCTTGCTCTGAAAGACGTATCAATTCATGTAGAACCTGGTACCATCGTATCCCTGATCGGAGCGAACGGTGCCGGAAAATCCACAATTATGAATACTATCTGTGGACTCAACAAACCGACAAAAGGAGATATTATTTTTGACGGACAGAATATTGCGGGCAAGAAACCAAATCAGATCGCACGCCTTGGTCTTTCCATGGCTCCGGAAGGAAGTCACTGCTTTGAGCGAATGACCGTACAGGATAACCTTCTGATGGGTGCCTACCTTGCAAAGAAAGACGAACGTATGCAGCGACTGGAAAATGTATATAAACTGTTCCCGATCCTGAAAGAGAAAGCGAATCAGATGTCAACGTTCCTTTCCGGTGGACAGAGACAGATGCTTGCTATTGGCCGTGGAATTATGACACAGCCTAAGATTCTTCTCTGTGATGAGATTTCTTTGGGACTTGCGCCGGTTGTTATCAATGATATTTATGAAAAACTGAAAGAGATCGCTGACACCGGACTGACCATGCTGATCGTTGAGCAGGATGTAAACCGTTCACTGAAATCCTCTGATTACGCATATGTGGTTCTGGAAGGAAAAATTGTAATGCAGGGTAAATCTAAAGAGTTAAGTGTAGATGAAGTAAATGATGCTTACTTCGGTATTAATACATTTTCTCACTGATCATGTTAGACAAAGGAGTTGAGAAATTATGATTCAATGTATTGTTACAGGTATCCTCCTGGGAGGATTATACTCCATGATTGGTATCGGTATGTCTCTGGTTTTCGGTATTATGGGACTGACCAACCTGGCACATGGAGATTTGATGATTCTTGGTACTTATATTTCACTTGTTATGACAAGAGCGCTTGGATGTAATCTGATCGTATCGGTTATCGTATCTGTTGTCGTTATGTGTGTACTTGGTTTCGTGATACAGCAGTTCCTTGTTAATAAGGTTATGGATAAAGGTGAGGCACCGGCACTGCTGGTAACCTTCGGACTTTCCATTTTTCTGTCCAACCTGATGCTGAAAATCTTCAGTGCGGACAACCAGTCCATTAATAACTCACTGTCATCCAAAAATGTTGTTACTACTGACGTATTATCTATTTCTGCAAGTTATCTGACAAGTTTTATCATCGCTTGTGTTATTATCATCGGTCTGTCACTGGTAATGCAGAAAACAAACTTTGGTCGTGCCATCCGTGCTACCTCTGATGATACAATGGCAGCAGAGCTTATGGGCGTAAATACAAAACTGGCTTACGCTGCTGCAATGGTAATCTGTATGGGTATTACAGCAATAGCAGGAACGTTAGTTGGTTCCACATTCGTATTTTATCCGTCATCCGGTACACAGTACCTGATCATTGCATTCGGTGTTGTAGTAATCGGAGGTATGGGAAGTTTGTTCGGAACGCTGATCGGTGGTATCGTACTTGGCGTTGCTCAGATTGTTGGTGGATATGTATTTGGATCCGGTGTACAGATGCTGATCGCTTACATTGTATTGCTTGTAATTCTGGCATTGAGACCAAATGGATTGTTCGCAGCTTCTGCGGTAAGAAAGTAAGGGGGCTGACGAATATGAAGAAAAAAATGAACCTGATCATTTTAATTGCGGTTATCGCAGTTATGTTTGTAATTATTCCGCAGGCCGGTTCAACGTATCTGCTGAATATTATTACTCTGATGTGTCTGTATATGGCTATGAGCCAGATGTGGAACCTGCTTGGCGGTTATGCCGGAATGTTGTCTCTTGGTATGCAGGCTTTTATTGGAATCGGCGGTTATTCATTGACCATTCTTTCTGTAAACTATGGTGTAAATATTTATCTGGCGATCATCATCGGTGCAGTAATCTGTGCACTGTTTGGACTTGCAGTATCTCCGGCAATCTTTAAGATGAGCGGTGTATACTTTGCAATCGGAACATGGATCATCGCAGAAGCATTAAATATTTTCTTCTCAAACTGGAAATTTGTAGGTTATGCACAGGACTGGAGTATCAGCACAGTATTTTCCCTGTCTAATAAACAGTTATATTACACAGCATTGATTGTTGCGGTACTCGCAGTTTTGGTTGTGTTTGGATTGCTGAGAACAAAAACCGGTCTGGCGCTTATGGCCATTCGTGACAGCGCATCTGCAGCTGAGACTATGGGTGTAGAACTTTATAAAACAAAATTGAAATGCTATGTGATCGCATGCTTCATGATGGGACTGATCGGTGGTGCACAGTACATGCAGACGGCTTATATTAATCCATCCACAGGTTTCTCCATCAACTGGACGATTGCTATGACATTTGCTGTTATCATTGGTGGACTGGGAACCATGGAAGGCCCGATCGTTGGATCTGTATTATATGTAATCATCGTACAGATTATGTATAACTATCCTGGTATGTCAAATATTGTACTTGGTATTATCGCAATTGTTGTTATTATGGTTGCACCGGATGGCATTATGGGAACCCTATATAAGAAGACCGGATTTCAGATTTTATCACCAAGAAGAAGTATTCCAAAACATTAACATATCCAACTTTTTAAAGAAGTCCCGCAGATCTGGTTGTCTGCGGGATTTTCAATGTGGTCTGTGTGAGGATTTATAAGTTATAGTGATTATTTCCCGGAAACGGAAGAAAACTGGTTCTTTGTTGTAACAATTTCTGAAAATATCAGTTTGTATAGATTTTTTGTATAAAATATATTATCATGAAGTCATTCGTAAAAATGAGGTAAAGACATGAAAAAAGAAGAATTATACAGATTTGTGGATCACACTGCGTTAAAGGCAGTCACAACCTGGAAAGAAATCCAGCAGTTGTGTCAGGAAGCACGTTTTTTCAGAATGGCTTCTGTGTGCATCCCAAGCAGCTATGTAAAGCGTGCACATGAATATTTTCCGGAATTAAACATTTGCACAGTAGTCGGTTTCCCGCTTGGTAATGCAAGTACAGAGGCGAAACTGGCAGAGACACGTCAGGCACTGGAAGACGGTGCGAATGAGATCGATATGGTTATCAATCTTGGTATGGTAAAGAATCAGGAGTATTCGCAGGTAACAGAGGAGATTCGTCTGCTCAAGGAAGCAACCGGTGATAAGATCTTAAAAGTGATTATTGAAAACTGTTATCTGACGGAAGAAGAGAAAATCCGGATGTGCGAAGCAGTGACAGAAGCCGGAGCGGATTTTATCAAGACCTCAACCGGATTCGGAACCGGCGGTGCTACATTGGAGGATGTGATACTGATGAAGCAGCATGTGGGACCGAATGTAAAGATCAAAGCGGCAGGCGGTATCCGTTCCAAAGAAGATATGGAACTGTATATCGGTGCAGGATGCAGCAGGATCGGTACAAGCAGTGCAATTGCAATGTTGCAGGACGGAGAATAAGATGGAGTTTGCAGAACTGATTCAGAAGGCAAAGGAAGCAAAAGAACAGGCCTATGCTCCTTACTCCGGTTTTCATGTAGGAGCGGCACTGCTGTGCAAAGACGGTACGATATTTACCGGGTGCAATATTGAAAATTCAGCGTATGGTCCTACAAACTGTGCAGAACGTACCGCAATATTCAAAGCGGTTTCGGAAGGATTTCGTGAATTTGAAGCAATCGCTATTATCAGTGACAGCAAACAGCCGACAGCACCCTGCGGTGTCTGCCGCCAGGTGATGGCAGAGTTTTGTTCCCGGGATTTTCAGGTGCTCATGCTGGGATGCGAAGGAATTCAGCGCACAGCATCCTTAGGTGAACTTTTACCTTATGCTTTTTCTCTGGAAAAATAAGGAATATGGCAAAACGAACGTGAAGTCGGAATCCAGAATTTTCTAAAAAAAATTTGAATTTTTTATTGCCAGGATGCACATAGTAAAGTATAATCAGATGTAGCGGAAGTGATTCCTGGGGTGTGCGAGAACCCTGTTATTTTGAACCTACATTTTCTTTTTGGGAATCTTAAATTGTCGGCTGGATGCCAGGCCACCGAATTCGCAGTGGAAGGCAGAAGACCGATTGCGGAATCCCCCCTAGCTTTGCTAGGAGTCAAAATTGCAGGAACGGCACTCTGGGATCACAAAAGAGAAATCTGAAAAATGTTACAAAAGATAAAGGCATAGAGATATGTCTGCGTTACAAAAGATGAAAGAACTGAATCACAAAAGATAAAGCCGGACATGGTGTGAATAACATCATGTCCGGTTCTTTTTTCCCTTTTACAGCCATATGATGTTGCGTGGAGGGGACAGGTGTATGAGAACAGAAACAGATTGCAGACAGCCAGGACGAAGATATCTGGAAAAACAGAAAAAACGAAGAAAGCGTCGAAAGGTGCTTCTGTTGTGTTTCCTTAGTATGGCTGTGATTGCAGGAATCTTTTTGATAGCAGCGGAAGAAAAAGAAAAGCAGGAGCAGACAACGGAGCTTCATCAGGAGGTTTATGCGTCGGAACTGGCAGGGTATCTGCAGGCAGCATATCTGACGCCGGAGGAAACACGGAAGTTGGTGATTCCAAAAGTCCGGGATGTTCTGATTGTGGCTGATCTGCAACAAATTTGCAGTGTGCTGGGGGTAGAAGGATGTTATGAGGAGGCAGTGATGCAGCTGCAGAACCATTTTAGTACAACTGATAGTGCCTCTGTGAAAAAGAATGAAACGATATTAAGCAGAGCGCAATGGTGTATGTACTATGAACTGCTTCTGGATACTCTTCAGGTGAAAGATACCGTAACTGAAGTGGAAGTACAATATCTGGGAAAAGTTCCTGGAGAACAGCGTATCATAGCAGACAATGGAAATTATGATTGTGATCTGCAAAGCTGTCGGATGGAGTATGGAAAACACTATGTGGCGTATGTGCAGGGGAAGGTACTGCTGGGAATCAAACAGGAAGTGGGACAGACGGATGCAGAAGCGGGGAAAACACCGGAAAAAACAGCTTCCGGGAACAGCGCAGGTACGAAAGTGGGACTGATTACAATTCCGGAGACGGTGCGGGTTCTACTGACGCAGGATCATGGACAGAAGCCGGAACGTGCTGGAGTGTATGTATTGGGAAGTACCACATGGAAAGCATCTGCTTCCGGTGTGGAGGCGGTTGTTGCAGCCCAAACAGCAGCAGACTGTGGTACGTGGATGGCACAGAACGGGGTCGATGAAGCTGTTGTGGAAGCGACAGATGGCGGTACATTAAGTCTGACAGATGCCGGTGGAGCAGTTCAGGGGACTTATACCGGAAAACTGCATATATATCGAAAGGCAGATGGCAATACATATTGGATTGTGAATGAACTTGGGATGGAAGACTATCTCTGCGGTGTGGTGCCTGGGGAGATGCCTGCATCCTTTGCACCGGAAGCATTGAAAGCCCAGGCAGTCTGTGCCCGGACCTATGCGGCGTTACAGGTGTTGGGAACCGCTTATGAAATGTATCATGCGGATGTGGACGATACCACTGACTGTCAGGTATACCTTCCGGAAAATGCAAATGCGGCGGCAACGGAGGCCGTGTATGCTACCGCCGGACAAATTCTTACCTGGCAGGGGATGATCGCCTCGATTTATTATTTTTCTACGTCCTGTGGTTATACTACCGGTCTGGAAGTATGGCAGCAAGAGGCACTTCCTTATCTAGGGGTTCACAGTCTTGTACAGAATGAAGGAATGGGATCATCTGCAGATATATTTTTGCGGGATGGCCAGGTGACAGCATACGACAGTGAAAGCCGCTTTTTTCGATGGCGGGCTGTGTTGCAGTTAGCAGGAAATGAGCAGAAATTACGGCACGCATTACAGATGGCAGCCAGCCACCGGGATGGAAAAGTAGTGCTGACAGATGGAGCAGGTGTGCAGACGGAGAATCTGACATCTTTTGGAACGCTAGTTGATCTTGGCATTGATGCAAGATCGGAATCCGGCTGTGTCACAGATCTGCGTCTGACTTTTGAAAACGGTATTGCACATGTATATAATGAAAATGCAATCCGGAATATTTTATGGAGCATTTGTACCACTTTGACAGATAAAAACGGAAATTCTGCACATAATTTCCACATGCTTCCCAGTGCATTTTTTTCGGTTGATACAGAAGAACACGGAATCTATGTGCTCTATGGAGGCGGTTTGGGACACGGGATCGGTATGAGCCAGTATGGTGCGGATGGCATGGCAAAAAGCGGCAAGGGATATGTGGAGATACTTGGAACATTTTTCCCGGGAACAGAACTGTATACAGGAGCTGGTAAATAAAAAACTTGATGAAATGTAAAAAATCTGATATTCTATCGGAATGTGAATATTCAAAAGACAATTGTTTTGGATACAAAAGGGGAGAACTTATGGATTATAAGCATTTGATAAGGTTCTTTTTACAAAAACTGAAAAAAGATAATATTGGTGCCTACGCAGCGCAGGCAGCGCTGTTTATCATAATGTCAGCCATCCCGTTTTTACTGGTATTTCTGTCGCTGCTGCGGTTCACACCAGTGAGTGAGAGTACAGTACTGTCGGTGATTCAGATGGTACTTCCGGGACAGATCAAGATCACGCCGATGCTGATCAATGTGGTAAATGAAGTGTATACAAATTCGGCCAAAATGCTTCCAATCGCAGTGATCTTTGCGGTGTATTCTGCTGCAAAGTCGATTCAGAGTCTTCGTTACGGTCTGAATATTGTATACGATACCGATGAGACCCGAAACTGGTTTGTACTGCGTTTCCGGGCAATGATCGAGACATTGATCCTCGTGCTTGTCATTATTTTACTGATGGTATTTCTGGTATTTGGCCGGAAAATCCAGAATATGCTCGTACAGTATGCACCAATTCTGTCCATAGTAACGGATATCATTTTAAAACTGCGGCTGCTGATCCTGTTTTTTGTATTGATCGTATTCTTTATGTTTATTTATAAAGTATTGCCGAACCGGACTGCAACGTTTAAAAGCCAGCTTATTGGAGCGGTGGGATGTTCTGCCGCATGGTATGTATTTTCCTTTGGACTGTCTGTATATGTTGATTATTTTAACGGATTTTCCTTATATGGCAGTCTGACTACGATCTTCCTGTTGATGTTCTGGCTGTACATCAGTATGTACATTTTTCTGGTGTGTGCAGAAGTGAATAATCTGTTTGAAATTCTTCTGGTGGAGATCCAGGAAGCGCGACAGAGAAAAAAAGAACGGGAACAGGATAAAAACGCTTGATGTTTTAAAAAAGCTATGCTAGAATAAATTTTAGTTTTGATTTGGAGATATGTATATTTTCAAATCTTTCTGTTTTTGATTTATTGTCCGGATGCTGTATATAGTATGCTGTACCGGAGAAATAGAATCCAGGTTACAAAAGCTGAGAAGATGTCAGTAGGCAGATGATCGGATTACAGAGAGAATGTATGTTGGCTGAGAGTACATTTAAGGAAAGACATTTGCTGAATTTCCCATCGGAGCTGCTGTTTTGAACAGGGAATGTACGGTTTGCAATGCCGTACGGGTCCAGTAGAGACAGACGGGTCATGCACGTTATGCATCAGAGTGTCCGATGTATGTCGGAAAGTCGGGTGGTACCGCGGAATTATTTCGTCCCTTTCTTTGTGAAGGGACGTTTTTTTATGGGATTGTGGAAGTGCAAAGCACGGAACAATCCGTGTAATCAATATTTCTCAAAATGATAAAACAGAACAATCTGATACATTTATGAATAAGTAAAAGGAGATAAGAGATGAAAGACAAGTTAAAGCAAATCAGAGAAAAAGCGCTTGCTTCTATCGAAAGTTCAGAAGGATTAAACGGATTAAATGATGTCCGTGTTGCATTCCTCGGGAAAAAAGGTGAGCTTACTGCAGTATTAAAAGGAATGAAAGATGTCAGCCCGGAAGAGCGTCCATTGGTTGGTCAGATGGTAAATGAGACAAGAGCAGCCATCGAACAGAAATTAGAAGAAACCAAAAAGAAAATGGAAGCGTTGGAGTTGGAACATAAACTGAAAAAAGAAGTCATTGACGTAACACTTCCGGCAAAGAAAAACCGTGTAGGTCATGGTCATCCGAACACCATCGCCCTGGAAGAAGTTGAGCGTATCTTTGTTGGTATGGGATATGAAGTCGTAGAAGGACCGGAAGTAGAGTACGATTACTACAACTTTGAGGCACTGAATATTCCGGCAAATCATCCGGCCAAAGATGAACAGGATACATTCTATATCAATGACAAAATTGTACTTCGTACACAGACATCTCCGGTACAGGTTCGAGTGATGGAACAGGGCAAACTGCCGATCCGTATGATCGCACCGGGACGTGTATTCCGTGCCGATGAAGTAGATGCAACTCATTCTCCGTCCTTCCATCAGATTGAGGGACTGGTTATCGATAAAGGTGTTACATTTGCAGATCTGAAAGGAACACTGCAGGAGTTTGCAAAAGAGCTGTTCGGACCTGAGACAAAAGTAAAATTCCGTCCACATCATTTCCCATTCACAGAGCCGAGTGCTGAGGTAGACGTGACTTGCTTCAAATGTGGTGGAAAAGGATGCCGTTTCTGTAAAGGTGAAGGATGGATTGAGATTCTTGGCTGTGGCATGGTTCACCCGCACGTACTTGAGATGAGCGGCATTGATCCAAAGGAATATTCCGGATTTGCGTTCGGTGTAGGCCTGGAGCGTATCGCACTGTTAAAATATGAAATCGACGATATGCGTCTGCTTTACGAAAATGACGACAGATTTTTGAAACAGTTTTAGCGTTAGCTTTGAGAAGTGCAGATAGGAAGTGATTCGGACATGCGTTGAAAGCTTGCTTGCAAAAGCATGTATGAAGCACTGACGGATTGTACGGCGAATGCCGGACAATGAGAAAATCGCAGATTTTCGAATCTGCACGAAAGAAGTGCATAGGAAAAATTTTGAGGGAAAGATTTTCGAATCTGCACGAAAGAAGTGCATAAGAAAAACTTTGCAGGAATAATTTTCGAATCTGCACGAAAAATTATGAAAGAATTAATATAGGAGAAAGAAACATGACAACTTCATTATCTTGGATAAAAGCATATGTTCCGGAATTAGAAGTAGAGCCGCAGGAATACATGGATGCGATGACACTTTTCGGTTCAAAAGTAGAAGGATATAAAAAATTAGATGAGGATCTGGAAAAAATCGTGATCGGTCAGGTATTAAAAATCGAAAAACACCCGGATGCAGATAAACTGGTAATCTGCCAGGTGGATATCGGCGGAGAGACCACACAGATTGTAACCGGCGCACCAAACGTATTTGAAGGCGCAAAAGTCCCGGTTGTATTAGACGGTGGACGTGTTGCAGGCGGTCATGACGGAAAAGTCGTAGAAGGCGGCATCAAAATCAAAAAAGGTAAATTAAGAGGTATAGAGTCCAATGGTATGATGTGCTCCATTGAAGAACTTGGCTCTAATACCGATATGTATCCGGATGCAGCTGAGGACGGACTTTACATTTTACCGGAAGACGCTCCGGTTGGTGAGAGTGCAGTTGCTTATCTTGGATTAGATGACGTAGTTGTAGAGTACGAGATTACATCTAACCGTGTAGACTGCTTTTCCATTCTTGGTATTGCCCGTGAGGCAGCAGCTACTTTCGGAAAAGAATTTATTCCGCCGGTAGTAACAGAGACAGGAAATACAGAGGACGTAAACGACTACATTAAAGTATCTGTAGAAGATGCGGATCTTTGCCCGCGTTATACTGCCCGTGTAGTAAAAAATATTAAGATCGCACCGTCACCGAAGTGGATGCAGCACAGACTGGCTTCCCACGGTATCCGTCCGATCAACAATATCGTAGATATCACAAACTATGTCATGGAAGAGTTTGGACAGCCAATGCATGCTTATGATATGGATACAATCTCCGGCCATGAGATTCGGGTACGCCGTGCTGCTAAAGGAGAGAAATTTGTTACGTTAGATGGCCAGGAGCGCACCTTGGATGACAGTATTTTGATGATCTGCGATGGCGAAAAAGCAATCGGACTTGCCGGTATCATGGGTGGCGAAAACTCCATGATCACAGACAATGTTCAGACAATGCTTTTTGAGGCGGCTTGCTTTGATGGAACAAACATCCGTCTGTCCAGCAAAAAAGTAGGTCTTCGTACCGACGCTTCCTCCAAATTTGAAAAAGGCCTGGATCCAAACAATGCGATTGAGGCTATGAACCGTGCCTGCCAGCTCATCGAAGAACTTGGTGCAGGTGAAGTTGTTGGCGGTGTCGTTGATGTATACCAGAAAGAAATGACAGGAAGAAGAATTGCATTTGATCCGGATTGGATCAGTGGTCTGCTCGGAACTGATATTTCTGCAGAGACAATGATCGGATATTTCAAAAAAATCGATCTTGGTTTTGATGAGGAGACACAGGAAGTCATCGTTCCATCCTGGAGACAGGATCTGCTCCGTGATGCAGACATCGCAGAGGAAGTAGCACGTTTCTACGGATATGACAATATCCCGACCACACTTCCATCCGGAGAATCCACAACAGGTAAACTTTCCTTTAAACTTCGTGTAGAGGAAGTGGCAAGAGAAGTTGCCCAGTTCTGCGGATTTTCACAGGGAATGACATACTCCTTCGAGAGTCCGAAGGTATTTGATAAATTATTACTTCCGGCAGACAGTCAGTTGCGTAATACCGTAACGATTTCCAATCCGCTTGGCGAGGACTTCAGTATTATGCGTACCGTTTCCTTAAACGGAATGCTGACATCTCTTTCTACCAACTTCAATCGTAGAAACAAAGATGTGCGTCTGTATGAATTAGGAAATATTTATCTGCCAAAACAGGAGCCTGTTACAGAGCTTCCGGAAGAGCGCATGCAGTTTACATTGGGATTCTACGGTGATGGCGATTTCTATACTATGAAAGGTGTTATTGAGGAGTTCCTGTATAAAGTAGGCATGAATCTGAAACCGGAGTATGATCCGGAGTCGGAACTGTCCTTCTTACATCCTGGACGTCAGGCAAATGTTATTTATGATGGTCAGGTAATCGGCTACCTCGGTGAGGTTCATCCGACAGTTGCAGCAAATTACTCCATCAAAGATCGCGTATACGTTGCTGTCATTGATATGCCGGAAATCGTTTCCCGTGCAACTTTTGACCGCAAATACGAAGGCATTGCAAAATATCCGGCTGTCAGCCGCGACCTCAGTATGGTTGTTCCGAAACATGTACTTGCAGGCGATATTGAGAAGGTATTTGACGAGAGAGGCGGCAAGATTCTTGAGTCTTATGAATTATTTGATATTTATGAGGGCGCACAGATTAAAGCAGGATTCAAATCTCTGGCTTATAAACTGACCTTCCGTGCAAAAGACCGTACGTTAGAGGAAGCAGATATCACTGCTGCCATGAAGAAGATAATGAACGGTCTGGAGCGTCTGGGCATAGAGCTGCGCCAGTAGAAAGTTGGTGTCTGTATTGAACGAAAACGAAATGAAGGTAACAGATTATTATTTTGATCTGCCACAGGAGCAGATTGCGCAGGACCCGCTGGAGGATCGGTCATCCTCCAGACTTCTGGTCCTGGATAAAGAGACTGGCGAGTATTCTCATCATGTATTCCGGGAAATCACAGAATTCCTGAAACCAGGTGACTGCCTTGTCTTAAACAATACAAAAGTAATTCCTGCCCGTCTGTTTGGTGAAAAAGAGGGGACTCAGGCAAAAATCGAGATTCTTCTGCTGAAACGCAGGGAAAACGATGTCTGGGAAACACTGGTAAAACCGGGTAAAAAGGCAAAAGTCGGCACAAAGATCATTTTTGGTGGTGGACTTTTAGTCGGTGAAGTGATTGATATCGTGGAAGAGGGCAACCGTCTGATCCAATTTACTTATGAAGGAATTTTTGAAGAAATTCTGGATCAGTTAGGTCAGATGCCGTTACCGCCATATATCACACATCAGTTAAAGGACAAGAACCGTTATCAGACTGTTTACGCAAAATATGACGGTTCTGCTGCAGCTCCGACTGCAGGGTTGCATTTTACACCGGAACTGCTTCAGCAGGTAAAAGATATGGGCGTTGATATTGCAGAGGTAACACTGCATGTCGGACTTGGTACTTTCCGTCCGGTAAAAGTGGACAATATCCTGGAACACCATATGCATTCAGAATTCTATATGGTGACACAGGAAGCCGCTGACAAGATTAACAATGCGAAGAAAAACGGTCATCGTGTAATTTGTGTTGGAACCACAAGCTGCCGTACCATTGAGTCCGCAGCGGACGAAAACGGTATGTTGAAAGAGAGTAGCGGATGGACAGAGATTTTCATCTATCCAGGTTATCAATTCAAAGTGCTGGATTGTCTGATCACAAACTTCCATCTGCCGGAGTCAACGTTGCTGATGCTTGTTTCTGCACTTGCAGGAAGAGAGCATGTGCTGGCGGCTTATGAGGAAGCGGTGAAGGAAGGATACAGATTTTTCTCTTTCGGGGATGCGATGTTTATCGAATAACACCGTTTTCTTACTTTTGTAAGGAAATCCCATACCTGAAAAATAACTGAATAATGGGATAAAATAAAACCCAGGAGCGTTGAGGCTTCTGGGTTGTTTTATTCCAGGCAGTTATACCGACATCATTTTTTGTATATAAAAGTATGGGTAAGGCCGTTCTTGAATATGATGGAGGAAACACGTCCATCAATCACATAGACGGAATCTAAAATAGTTTCCATGTATATCTTGAGCACACCAGGAGAAACAGTCTGCGCCAGGGATTTATAATAAATATATTCTCGACCAATAAGTTTTTTCGTAATGAGGAGATGGCTTGCTTGCCGCACAAAATCCTCATCCGATAATGTGGAATTGGCATCGTGCGTAACCATACCAAGCCGGGTGTTAATGTCCTGAATCCTGGAGGATATTTCATTTTTCTGTATGATGAAATCCTTTTCGGTCATTGCTCTTTCGGAATAAAGGTATAAATCCTGCAATCGCTTCAAGGCACGTTCCTGCTTTTCCTTATCCTTACGGAGAGCTTCGACTTCTGGATTGACAGCAGCCTTTTTCTTGCGAGGGTGTTTTACAGCAAAGACATAGGAACTATCCGAGCCGTACCGAGATAGAAGATTGTAAAATTCATTCAGACCATCTTCCGAGATATGCTGCACGTCCTTGAATGAGCCACCATAAAGCAAACGCTCTTCAAGTTCCGCAGGGGAGTTGATGGAGGAAAAAGAACTTTTTGCGTTGAGCATATTCAAAATATAATTTATAACAAATTCTCCAACAATCAAATCATTTACAGATGGATTATCACACTCGTGCGTTTTCCTCTTTTTCGGGCATGAGTAAGTGGTAGTGCGGAAATTATCTGCCTGCAATCTGCCGGGAGTGGAAACCAGTTTATTACCACATTTTCCGCAATAAAGGATGCCGGAGAACACATACACATTTTTTGCCCGGTGTTTTTGCCCTGGAAGATTGGCGGTTCTTTTGTTCGCATCAAGAATATCACATAATTTTTCGTGTTCTTCCAAAGTGAATATTGCAGGATGATGGTCTGGGACAAGCACCCATTCTTCCTCCGGGTTGAGAGTTCTGTTTTCAGTTCCTTTGTAATGGTTGTACCGGTAGACACCGGCGTAAAAAGGACTGGACAGTATTTTCCATACCGCAGTAGGGGACCAGAGCGCACCTGACCGGGTAGGAATTTTCTTATCGTTCAGTAACCTGGCAGTATGAATAATGGATTTATGCTCAAAATAATCTGTTTTCATAAGCTGACACACATCCGCTTCATCCTGGATGATGGAGAACGCAGAAGTTTCCGCATCGTAGGAATATCCATAAGGAATCCTGCCGCCATTCCACAATCCCTGGTTAGCTCTTGAAATCATTGTTGCAGTAACACGCTCCGATGTCATGTTGCGTTCGAGTTCCGCAAACACTAAAATGATTTTGAGCATAGCTTCACCCATAGCATTTGAAGTATCGAACTGCTCATTTTTGCTGACAAAAGTTACTCGCAGGGATTGAAGCTCTTCGTACATTTCTGCAAAGTCCAGAAGATTACGAGAGATACGGTCTATCTTCCAGACAAGTAAATGGGAGAATGAGCCGGCACGTATTTTCTGCATCATTTCTTGAAACGCAGGCCGGTCGGTGTTTTTCCCGGAGTACCCTGCATCCTCAAATATTTCGTAATCCTCAATGCCGAGGATAAGTTCACAATATGCGATAAGGTCCTTGCGCTGCATCGGCAGAGAATCCTTATCTATCTGATGGGTTGTAGATACACGAATGTAAATAGCAACCTTACGAGGGCGTTCTGCCCGGTTATTGGCTCTTCCTGCCAATGATTTATTTCTCATAATGATTTTCCCATACAACAAGAAAAGCCCCATGCCTGGGGCTATATCGTGTCGATATGCGGTGCATATTTGTTCAGCACTGCCCAAACGACATTTTTATCATCTGAACTGGCAAGCTGATAGCAAGCGAGCAAACGTTGGAGTTCCTGAACGTAAGCATCACGCTCGCTGTCATTGCCTTTGGATGATGGCTCATACAGCTTTATGATATTGTCAGTTTTTGACATAGCACACCGTCCTTTCTGAAATTATTCCGGTTTATTAAGACGCCGGTATCTGGCATAGTCCAAAGTGATTACGCGTTCATCTTGTCGGCATACTTTTCGGGTTGGACCATATGAGTGCGTAAGAAGTCCAGACACAGTTGCTGTCTGTCCGCCGGTATGTGGGAGAAAACCTCAAGAAGTTCCTGCTCCATATCGGATAACTCACTATTTTGCGTTGATGGTTTTGCGATAGGTGGATTATCGCCATATACAAAATCATCCAATGTCATGTTGAGGTGTTCAGCCATTTCCATAACAATGTCCAGTTTCGGGGATTTTCCTGCTTTCCAGCTCCCTGTATTTCCCTCTGCACGCCCTATATCACGCAGAGCTTGTGTTATTGTAGTGCCTCGCTTTTCACAGGCTTCACGAAATCTATCGTATAACATAATGACCTCCTAAAATAAAAACTCAAAAAAATGCGTTACAGGGGTTGACCTACTCAAAACTATGAGTTATAGTTACCAATGTAAGATGCATTTGAGAATGAAATAAAGATTACATACTCATTATTTTACATGAGAACCTTACAAAAGTAAAGAATAAGCGGAACCGAGAAAGGGAGGGTGCGAGATGAAGAAAAGACTTCCGCCTTGGTGCAAGTTGGTAAAGCACACCTTAATTGACAAGGACATGGATGTGTCCGAGCTGGCAACAAAAACCGGGCTGGCAAGACCATATTTATCCTCAATTATTAACGGCAGGATTTACAGCCAACCGGCAGTAAACAAAGTGAGCGATTGCCTGGGAATCAGCAATGATTACGACGCCATTTATCAACCTGCTAATAGTATAGGGCAAAGCGAAGAGAACTGACATAGAGGATGGTTACAGGATATGAACGAAAACGTGTATTTTGAGTGCAGGAAAAGAGCTGCAATACATAATGAGAGATTGAACAGCAGAGCCGGGGCGGCTGAAATACTTGGGATTTCCGAATCAACCCTTGCACATTACGAATTGGGAATAACGAAAAACATTCCTGTAGATGTGGTTGTGATGATGGCGGAGGTGTACAACGCACCAGAGCTGAAATGCATCTACTGCAAGAGCGAATGTCCGATAGGAAAGGAACTGCCAATAGCAACAGAGGCAGGGAACATAGAGGGCATTACGGTAAGAATGCTTTCAGGGTTGGAGGATGAGAAAATCGACAAAATCCAAAAAACATTATTGAGGATTGCCGAGGACGGAAAGGTTGAGGCAGCCGAGAGAGAAGAACTGAAAGAAATGGTTCAGTCTTTAGATGGAGTTTATAAGGCTATTACAGAACTGCGAATGATGGCGGAGAGGAAGTAAAAATCATGGAACTGATTGACAGACTGAAAGAAGTCCTGAAAGAAGAATTTAATATTTGCTCTGACGAGGAACTTTTGGAGGCTGTACAGTCGATGCCAGAACTTGATTTAGGGATATTCGTTACGCCGCTGAAAGGAGATAACAATGCAAAGAGCGCATAAAAGAAAAATTAAGGTCCTTGTAGTTGATGCGGCGATGATGTTTGCCGCAGTTCAAATGACAGTGTGTATGCATGGGAAACAAAGATATACTGCATCAGCGCAGGATGTATCTGGTTATGAAGTTTCTATTGAAGATAACACACAAACAATTACCACAGAGGAACCGCAGGAAACATTCAAGACAGAATATACCAGCACAATCATGAATGAAGAAATAAATGCAGATGATGCCTATATGCTTTGCAAAATAGCCATGGCAGAAGCCGAGGGCGAAGATGTGGAGGGGAAAGCTCTTGTCATGTTGGTAGTTCTGAATAGAACAAAAGCAGAGGGATTTCCTGATACGGTGTCAGAAGTGATTTACGAAAAAGGGCAATTCACACCGGTTGCAAACGGAAGATTCCAAAAAGTTGAGCCGAACAAAGAATGCTTTGAGGCTTTGCAGATGATTGTATCAGAAAAATGGGACGGCAGCCTGGGAGCAACCTATTTCGAGAGTGAAAGCAGTAGCACATGGCACAGAGATAATCTGAATTACCTGTATTCGCATGGCGGGCATGATTTTTACATAGACAGGGAGGAATGAGAAAGATGCTGGAACGCATGATAGTGAAACACTGGATAGCATTAACTGTTGGATTCACACTGTTAGGAGTGCTCATCAGAGTGAGATACAACACGCAGGGGCATTTTGCAATAGGCGGCGAATGGTTAGCACCGGCATTTATGCTTTTTCTGGAATGGCTCATAAGGATGATGAGAGGAGTGCTGATTGATGCAGGAATTATACGAGGACATAAGAAAAGACGCAGAAAAGCAAGGGTACAGCATGACAGACAGGAAGTTTACAGAACTGGTGCAGTACGCAGAGAGAAAAGCGGCAGTAGCGGGTAAGGATGAATCTTACATTCCGTATTTACTCCTGGACGTGATAAAAGAATATTTTATCAGAAATGCAATAAATGAAGTTTCAACCGGGATGATGGAATTTGAGAGATATATAAAAACACAAAAACAGGAGGTTACAGACGATGGCAGAAATGACAGAAAAACAGTGGCTTTCAGGGGTGCAGAGTTCGATTATCAAGGAATTAACTACCCACAAAGCAGCATTGCCAGCAGGATTTAATCAGGAGCGTTTCGCCTTGAATACGGTTACGGTTATTTCCGAAATGCTGAAAGACAAAAAGAAAAAGACGGAGCTTTGCAAGCTGACATTTGAATCAATGGCAGTGTGCTTGTGCAAAGCGGCATATCTGGGGTTGGATTATTTCAACGGAGAATGTTACGCAATTCCGTATGGAGGGGAACTTAATTTTCAAACGGACTATAAAGGCGAAATCAAAATGTGCAAGAGATTTTCCAGAAATCCGATTAAGGACATTTTTGCAAAAGTGGTCCGACAGGATGATTTCTTTACAGAAGAGGTGGACGCAGGCGTTCAGAATGTAATCTACAGACCACAGCCGTTTTCCAACAAGCCAATGATTGGAGCTTTTGCGATTGTAGTTTTCAAAGATGGCTCAATGATGTATGACACCATGAGCGTAGAAGAAATCGAGAATGTCAGAAATACATATTCCAAAGCCAAAGACAGCCAGGCTTGGAAGAGTAGCACAGGAGAGATGTATAAAAAGACAGTCCTCCGCAGATTGTGCAAGCTGATTGACCTTGATTTTGACAACATCGAACAGCAGAAAGCATATCTTGCAGGCGGCGATATGGAGTTTGAAAACGGTCAGCCGGTGTTCATTGATGGAAGAACAGCTACAGCCGCATTACCGGATAATGGCGCGCCGGTTGATGTGTTCGCGCAGATGGAGCAGGCGAAGAAAGAGCCTGTACCGGTAGAACAGTCACAACCGCAGGAAACAAAAGAACCGACACAGCAGGCAATTCCTTTTGAACAGCAGCAGGAGGAACAGCCACAGCCGATGCCTGATGGCACGGGTTTTATGATGCCGGATGAATCAGCAATGGACGATTTACCTTGGAAATAACAGGAGGATGAGAAAATGAACGAATTACAGGTAGTAGTAAAACAGGAAGTAGGAAAAATTAACTGGAATTTTGAAGAATTGAAAACGGCACTTGCCACAGAGATGAAGAAATACACTGGCATTGTGTTTGACGATGATTCAATCGCAGATGCGAAGAAAACCGTTGCATATCTTAGAAAGTTAAAAGAATCCGTTGAGGACAGAAGAAAAGACGTCAAAAAGAAGTGCCTGGAGCCATACAATGAGATGGAAAAACAGGCAAAGGAGCTGACACAGCTTATTGATGAGCCTATCAATACGATTGCAAAGCAGGTAAAGGATTACGAAGAGGAACAGAAAAAGAAGAAAAAAGAGGAAATTCTTGCATACATGGCAGAAGTGTTTGCAGAATTACCGGAAACAGTTGCCTCTAAGCTGAAATCTAAGATTTATGACAGTAAGTGGGAGAACAAATCCACCACGAAGAAAACCTGGCAGGATGCGGTAAATACTGCATTTGAGAATACAAAAGGCGACCTGAACATCCTTGATGGAATTGAGGAAGATTTCAGAGAGGATGCGAAAAAGGTATATGAGAGAAATCTGGTATTATCCGAGGCGTTATCTAAGGTCCAGGAGCTTCGCAAGCAGAAAGAAATGATTCTGGAAAGAGAAAGACAGAAGAGGGAGAGAGAAGAGGCGGCAAAGCGTGAAGCACTTGCCAAAAAGGAAGAACAGCCGCAGGAACCAGAGAAAGCACCGGAGCCTGTCGCTTCTGCAGAACCTAAGACTGAAATGGGAAAGGCAATCGAAAGCATTGAAAGACACGCATATCAGCAGGCAGTAACCGGAACGATTGCTAATCCGGTAACACAGCAGCCGGGATTAAGTGGAGGCAAAAAGATTTGGACAATCCAGGTCAGAGGAAACGAAGAACAGCATAAAAAGATTCTGGATTATATCAAATTTGTTGGAGCAGAGTACAGGGAGGTCTAAGAAATGGGAATGCAGTTGACAGAAGAAAATTATTATTCAGACATTGCAAATTATGAGTATATGTCCGTATCCCAGTTCAAGGATTTCAACGGTACATATGGCAGGGTGGCTTGCGAGGAGGCTGCCCTTGCAAAACTCAAAGGCGAGTATGCGCAGGCAAGCTCAACAGCATTGATGGTTGGCAGCTATGTTGATAGATATTTCGAGGGTACACTTGATGCATTTAAGAGTGAACACACGGAAATGTTCAAAAAAGATGGAAATCTGAAAGCGGAATATGTAAAAGCGGATGCGCTGATTCAGAGAGCAGAGAGGGACGAACTCTTTATGAAATATATGTCCGGGGAAAAGCAGGTCATAATGACCGCAGAACTGTATGGAACACCCTGGAAAATCAAAATGGACAGTTATATTCCGGGAGTTGCGATTGTGGACCTTAAAGTTATGGCATCCCTTACAAAATTGGAGTGGGTGCGAGATATAGGATACTTAGATTTCGTCCGCTACTGGGGGTACGACATCCAGGGCGCAATATATCAGGAAGTCGTATATCAGAATACCGGAAAGAGATTGCCGTTCTATATTGCCGGAATCAGTAAGGAAAGCACACCGAATATTGAGATTATCCATGTACAGGATAATTACCTGAGAGAGGCGAGGGAGGTTGTAAAAGCAAATATCAATCACGTACTGGCAGTAAAGAGAGGAGAAATCGAACCTTTGAGATGCCATTGCTGCGATTACTGCCGGGAAACTAAAGTCCTGAAAAGACCGATAGGAATAGCCGACCTTGTAGCAGAAGTTTAGAGAAATTGGAGCGGATACAATGGGAAAGTCAGAGGACAAAAAGAGCTTTCAACTTTATAACGATTATATAGACCACTTCTCGCTCATGTCTGATGAGGAGGCTGGAAAGCTGATAAAGGCAATCTTCTGTTATGTGAATGATTTGCCTTGTGAAGAGCTGGCAGGACTGCCTTTAATGGCTTTCTCCTTTATCCGGTCACAGCTCAAAAGAGATAGCGACAAGTACGATGCCAGATGTGAGATAAACAGAAGAAACGGAAAGCTGGGAGGTAGACCGAAAAAGGTACAGACAGAAGAACCGAAAAAACCGGATGGTATGGAAGAAACCCAGTCGGTTCTTGATATTCCTGGAATAGAGATGACGGAAGAGAAAGCACCGGAGCAGGAAGTACCGCAGGAGCCACCAAAGAAACCGAAGAAAACAGAGTACAGCACAGATTTCCAGAGATTTTGGAGGATATACCCAAGAAAAGATGGAAAAGGCGAAGCGTATAAGAAATACAAGGCACGCCTCAATGATGGATGGTCACCCGATGAATTGTGCGAAGCGGCTGAAAATTACAAGAAAAAACTGGTTCGAGAGAGAACAGAGAGTAAATACATAAAACACGCCAAGACGTTCCTTAGTGAGAATACACCTTTTGAGGACTTCTTGAATAAACGGGAAAATAATAGGGTTGAGGAATCACAAGAGGATGAGGGAAACCCATTCAGATAGATTGGAGGCATAGCAGATGGAGGGAACAGCAGAATTGTTCACAGGATTTGCAGAGAGGATTGCAAGAGAAAAAGGAACACAGCAGGAAATGATGCGCGAGGGAGATTATATCGAGGACGGTCTTATCCATTGCGGAAAATGCAGAGGGAAAAGACAGACCAGAGTAAAAATCCCCGGCGGTGATGGGGCAACCATTACGGTTCCTTGTATCTGTAAATGCGAGGCAAAGGCAGAAGAGGATAGAAAGAAGCAGGAAGAGGCCAGACAGGAATTACAGCGCATGGAACGCCTGCGGTCAGCAAGTCTTATTGAGAACAGATTGAAAAACGCCAACCTTGCCACATTTCAGCAGAACAAAGATAATGCACAGCTTTATAAGATAGTCAGAAATTATGTGCAGAATTTTGACGAGATGTACAGGAACAATCAGGGGTTACTTCTGTATGGTCCAGTTGGAACCGGCAAGAGTTATGCTGCCGCTTGCATTGCAAACGAACTGCTGAATCAGAAAATACCGGTAATAATGACATCATTTGTAAAAATATTACAGATGATACAGGACAAGCAGGTGGAGGAATCAGAGCTGATAGCAAGGCTGAACAATGCAAAGCTGCTTATCATCGATGATTTAGGAACAGAGCGCAATACGGATTATGGACTGGAAAAGGTTTACAACGTGATAGACAGCAGATACCTCGCAGGAAAGCCGCTGATTCTGACAACTAATTTGATGTTGACGGATATGAAAGAAAACATGGATACGAGATACAAAAGGATATATGACAGAATTTTTGCGATGTGTTTTCCGCACAGAGTAGCCGGGGCATCCTGGAGGATGAACCAGGCGGCGGATAGATACGATGAGATGCGAAAGAGATTATTGGAGGATTAAGCGATGGAAAAAGTAGCGGAGTTGATTTGTTCAACAGTGGAGGACCGGTCAATCATGACTGGAATCCTGGTAAAAAACGGATACACAGTAGGACCGGGCAGAATCCCTAGAAAATCAGGGAAATCTTATGATTACACCTTGAAAATATACAGAGAGAAAGAGGAGGAAAAGTCATGAGCTTAGAGAAAAAGATATATCGGGAGTGGGCGTTTACAGGAAACGAATCGGAAAAAGCCAGTATCAATCGTGAAATTTACAAAGAACTTTGTGAAAAGTACAAAATTTCAAGATATGAAGTGGAAAACCCGGATGATTATGACATCGTATTAAAAAGAACGGCCGGATATAATCATTCAACCTATGCAGTCATTAAGAATAACACAAATCTGTCGCAGTTGGAGCTTGCCTTGATTTGCGATGATGGAAACCTTTGCTTTGGTTACACAATGGAGGGTTCACTGTTCTATATTTTTGAAGATTAGAAAGGCGATGAATCAATGATACTGGAAATAACGGAGGCTGGCGATATGAAATCAATCAAATTTACAGTACCTGGAAATCCGTTCGGAAAACAGCGACCAAAATTCGCCAGAATGGGTACATATACAAAGACTTACACGCCAAAAAAGACAACACAGCATGAAAAAGAGGTTGCAGAGTGTTTCCTGGAAGTTGCCAGAGGCAGGAGATTTAAGGAAAAGGAGCCTCTTGATATTCGCATCATAGCATATTATCCGATACCACAATCAACCTCAAAGAAGCGGCGGAAAGAAATGCTTGAGCATAGAATCAGACCAACAGTGAAGCCGGACCTTGATAATGTGGCAAAGCTCATATATGACGCGTTGAATGGCGTAGCGTGGTATGACGATAATGCGATTGTAGATACGCAGGTGCGAAAGTTCTATTCTGATACACCAAGGGTGGACGTATTCATCCGGGCAGTGGAATAGATTTTCAAATAAAACATAGGAGGATTCAAACAAAATGAGTATTTTAAATTACGAGGAAATGACACTGGAAAGCGATACATTCCAGGCGGCAAGAGAAACATTCAATCTGATGATGCAGAAGTTATTCAGAAAGATGGAACAGTCTGATATGGACGAGGGAAGTATCGACCTCAAAATCAGCATCGAACTGAATGAGGATTTCGTACCGCAGGAAGATGGAACAACGGTAAGAATCAAAAAGCCTCTTATCAAGCATAAGATTTCCACCGTTGTGCCGGTAAAGGACAGTGCGGACGGTAAGAGAGATACAGGAATGTGCCTGGTATATGATGAAAAGCTGAAACGATATGTGCTGAAATATGTTTCTACCGGAGGACAGATGAACATTTTCGATATGGAGCAGCAGGCAGAGAACGATGCAGATATTGTGGATAGTGAAACACCAGCCGTTGAGGGACAGCCTACATACTTCCTACCGGACAATCAGGCGAATGAGGAATCAGAAGAGCCGCAGGAGGAAGAGCAGGACGGCGAATCAGACGGTATGATGACCGTACCCGATAATGTGGATGAGGAAACAGATACCGACGTTCCTAGCGGCGATTACGATAGCACAGACGATAGTGGTATGCCATTACCATTCAGCGAGGGCGATGATGATTACCCATACGATGACCCGATGGAGGAATAGAGATGTTCAAGAGAGAAAAGAGAATGCATAGCTTTATTATCAGAGCACAGGAAATCCTTGCAGATGGAAAAAGAGAAGAATCGGCAAAGATGGTCATTCAGGGGTTACAGTATTACTCCAATAAAATTATCGGAGCGGTACAGCCATATTCCAAAGCGGATGCAACTCTGTTGGTAATTGCGTTGAGATACCTGGCAGACCAGGTGGAAAAGAAAAACGGTTGCGCATTGGCAGTAAAAGCATTAAGCAAAACCATTGAATTTCCTGAACTGGAAGAGGTCGAAAAGGTAAGGAAAGCAACAGAGGGTTTGAGCAAAGAAAGTGAATAATCAAGATTCAAGCCTTGGAAAGGAGGCGATAAAGGATGAAAAAGGCGAATCGTGGAAATTTTGGAACCTGTGCAAAATGCCGCCAGCAGATATTATGGATTAAGGCCATAAACGGTAAGAATATGCCAGTAAACGCAAGGCTGATAACATACCGGGTTCCGAAAGAGGGAAAAGGGAAAGAGAGAATCGTCACACCGAACGGTGAAACGGTAAGCGCGGAAATTGTACAGCCTGGGACGCAGGATGCCACCGGCGTAGGGTACATTTCACATTTTGCCACTTGCCCGGTTGCTAATATGTTCCGCAGAAAATAAAAAAATAGAGCCTCTTGCAATACGATGATTGACAATCGGCTCATAAAACACAAAAACTACTGTCATTTTATTATGACAATTCCGAAAAGTCAATCTGTAATTGTAGGAGGTCAGAGAAAGTGGGAAAAGCAGAAAGAAGAGTATCACTCACGAAAGAGGAAATAAAAGCACTCTGTGAGGAGGCTGCCGATAAAGCAGTTGAGAGAAGCGAAAAGGCAAGAAAAAAGAGTATTGCGCAGGAAAAGAAAACCCTCCTGTACAATACCAAAAAGCTGTTAGAGAATTACACGAAGTTGAAAGACTATGCCGAAAAAGCAGTTTGTACGATTGATGAGGCAGAGCAGGTGGATGAGAGCATCGTAAACATGGATGTTCTGTACGGATTCAGAATCTTTGATGAAGATAAAACGTTACATAGGCAGTTAAAGGGAATCAATGCAGTAAAATTTATGCTTGCACACGTAGACCGGATGCTGGAAGTGTACCAGAGAGAGTGCGAAACCTCATCGAATGAGATTATACAGCGCAGATGGAAAGTCATTCAGATGATGTACCTTGACAGAGAGAAAAAGAAGAGCACAAAGGAAATTGCGGAATTTTATAACATGGAATTGTCCACAATCCAGAAAGATGCAAAAGAGGCACGAAATGACCTGACGGTGCTATTTTTCGGCTTAGATGCTATGATTTTGCATGATTTTGGGGACCCGATGGATAAATAAAAAACCGTTCGGTTTATTTTGAATCCGTTTTTTTTCCTTTGACCGTCAATTCGACCGATGATATAGTGTATGGTGCAATCAGAAGAAGTTTTGATTGTAAAGAATGTGGCTGCTGTACTCGTTCTTTTTCTCGTGTGGCAG
>OFMO01000031.1_pt1 | contig 137733 bp, 124 predicted proteins | sample 1541821 | NCBI WGS metagenome assembly OFMO01 (sample SAMN04209253, study PRJEB22552) | human gut metagenome | biome: gut; material: feces | host: Homo sapiens | place: USA: Oklahoma | reverse complement strand
TCCTTTGTTATGTATCCATAAAGCAGCAGGATGCTTCGCCGTTTTTTATTCGCCGTCGCTCTCTGCCCAGCCCTTGCTTCGTCCGACTGCCTTGTGCCAGCAACATTTTTCCTATTCGCTGTCACTCTCTGCCCAGCCTTTACTCCGTCCGACTGCCTTGTGCCAGCCGTGAAGCAGCCTTTGGTGCCTCTCCTCCTCCATCTGAGGATAGAAGGTGGTATCACAATGCCACAGACGGCACAGCTCTTCCCGGTCCTTCCAGACACCCACCGCCAGCCCGGCAAGATAAGCTGCACCCAGCGCCGTTGTCTCTCGAATCATCGGGCGGTCCACCCTGCAACCGAGAATATCCGCCTGAAACTGCATTAAGAATCGGTCGCGGCTGGCTCCTCCGTCCACCTTCAAGCTGTCCAACGGGATTCCAGTATCCTTTTCCATCGCCTTGACCAGGTCATAGCTCTGGTAGGCAATCGACTCCTGTGCCGCACGGATGATGTGTTCCCTCTTGGTCCCTCTGGTGATGCCGATGATGCAGCCGCGGGCGTACATATCCCAATGCGGCGCACCCAGTCCGGTAAAGGCAGGCACCAGGTACACCCCGCCGGTGTCCTCCACCTTCTGTGCGTAGTATTCCGCATCCTTGGATTCGGTGATGAACCGCATCTCATCGCGCAGCCACTGAATGACCGCTCCGCCCACAAAGACACTGCCCTCCAGCGCATACTGCACCTTTCCATCCAATCCGATGGCAATGGTGGTCAGCAGCCCGTTCCGGCTCATGCAAGGGGTATCGCCGGTGTTCATCAGCAAAAAGCAGCCGGTGCCATAGGTGTTCTTTGCCTGCCCTTTTTGGAAGCAGCACTGACCAAACAGCGCCGCCTGCTGGTCGCCTGCAATTCCTGCAATCGGGATATTTTCCCCCTGGATGGTGGTATAGCCGTACACCTCGCTGCTGTTGCGCACCTGCGGCAGCATACAGCGCGGAATATCCAGCACCTCCAGCAGCTTTTCATCCCAGTCGAGGGTGTGGATGTTGTACAGCATAGTGCGGGAAGCATTGGTGTAGTCGGTCACATGGACCTTGCCGCCGGTCAATTTCCAAATCAGCCAGCTGTCCACCGTTCCAAATAAAATTTCCCCTGCCTTTGCCCGCTCCCTTCCGTTCGGGATGCGGTCCAATATCCATGCGATTTTGGTGGCAGAAAAATAAGCGTCCGGTATCAGTCCCGTCGTCTGCCGGATATATCCGTCCAACCCCTGCTTGCTCAGCGCATCAATCCGGTCTGCCGTTCTGCGGCACTGCCAGACGATTGCGTTGTAGACCGGTCTGCCGGTCTTTGCATCCCACAGGATGGTCGTCTCCCTTTGGTTGGTGATGCCGATTCCCCGAATATCCGAAACCTCCACCCCGCTTTTGGCGATGACCTCCATCATCACCGCATACTGCGAGGAATAAATTTCCATCGGGTCGTGCTCCACCCAGCCCTCTCTCGGGTAATGCTGGGTAAACTCCTTCTGTGCGATCCCGATAATATTCTGCTGTTCATCGAACAAAATGGCGCGGGAACTGGTGGTTCCCTGGTCCAGTGCAAGGATATAGCTTGGCATGGCAGTCCTCTCCTTTTTCGATTACTGATAATATCGTTTAATGATAAAGTTGACCCACAATCCCGCCATTCCATCGGCTGCCAATACGATCCCCAGCACCCGCATGGTGATGACCAGCGCATTAAACGGGTTAAAAATCAAAAGGATGCCCAGCGCAATGATACACCCTGCAACCACCGTGGCTGCCACCCAGCGCTGATAGCCGTAATTTTTGAGCATCAGCCCTCTTTGCAGCTTGGAGATGCCCTCCACCAGCACCAGGATACCCAGCACAATCGGCAGCACCGCAAAGATGCCGCCTGGATTGAGAAAAGAAAACAGTCCGATGGCTACCAGCACAATCCCTAAAAACAGCTCCCCTGCAAAAAACGGAGAGAGGCTCTTGTTGCGAAAATAGCTGATGATGCGCAGCACGCCGTACACCAGCGAGATAATTCCAATCCCATAGGTGATGACATTGAGCGATTCCTGCGGAAAAATCACCAGCAGCACACCAGCTGCAATCCCGATAACAGCTGCCAAAAAGTCGTTGACTTCAATATGAATCGTTTTCATTTTCTTTCCTCCTTGCATTAAATCACAAAGGTGAACGCCTGCGCATTCTCCAGCAGATTGTCAATCAGATTGTCCTCTTTTTTGCTTCTGCCCGCATAGCTGCTCACCGGCGCAAACACGCCTCCGTGAGAAACCAGCAGCGCCCTTCCCGGTTTGCCTTTCAGTTCATCCAGAAAGTTGTAGACGCGGTCATAAAAATCTCGGATATTCTCCGCCTGCTGATAGTGATGATTTGCTGCATAATCCCAAAATGCCCGGGTGTCAAACTCGTCCCAGCGCTTCCCCTGAAACTCTCCCATATCCCGCTCGGCAATGCGTGGCTCGTAGAAAATAGGAATCTGCCTGTTTTCACAGATAATCTGCGCCGTCTGCTTTGCCCTTTGCAGCGGGGAGCAGTATACCCGGTCAAACTGCCGGTCAGCCAGCAGCTGCGCGGTTTGCTTTGCCTGCTCGATTCCCCGGCTGTTAAGCGGAATATCCTCCTTGCCCTGCTGTTTTCCCAGGCTGTTCCACTCGGTCTGTCCATGACGGACAAATGTTATCTCCATAAAAGGTCCTTCCCTTCTGTTTGCTCCTTTTAAAAGCAGCAAAGCGCAGGCTGTTTGTTTGCCCGCGCTTTGTAAGTTGACTTTTGCTTTTCCGGTTTACATTCCCGAGCCTTTTTTGGTGAAGGGCTTTCTGCCTGCGCCCTTCGACTGCGGTTTTGTGCCGCGCGGTGCATACCCTTTCTGGAAGGAAGGATTGGAGCGCTGCTGACGTCCGCCTTTGCTGCCTGTCCGTTCCTGCTCAAAACTGCGGCGCGGTTTGCCCTGTGCGTTATATTGGATTTTGCCTGCCGGCGCAGCCTTGCGGGCAACGCTGTTCAGAATATCCTCGTCCAGGTCACCCAACACCTCCGGCGCACCGGAGGACGCTTTGATGGCGTTGCGCAGCATCCCGATTTCTCCCGGACGCAGCTCTCTCCATTTGCCGGGAGCCAGCATTCCCAGTTTCAGCGGTCCTACTGCGGTGCGTTTGAGTCTGGCTACCTCCAGCCCGACCGCCTCGCACATCTTTCTGACCTGTCGGTTTCTTCCTTCATAAATCACAACCTGCAACACCACCCTGCCCGGCTGCTTTTCCAATACGGTCACATGGGCAGGACTGGTCTTTTTGCCGTCGATTTCCACACCGGTGGACAGGCGGACCACCTGCGCATCGCTGATTTCCGGGCGCACGGTGACGCGGTAGGTTTTGGAAACATGGTGGCTTGGGTGCATGATGAGGTTGGCAAATTCGCCGTCGTTGGTGAACAGCAGCAAGCCCTCACTGTCTTTATCCAGTCTGCCGATGGGGTACACCCTCTCCGGTACGTCCTCCACCAGCTCCGCTACGCATCTTCTGCCCAGCTCATCGTTCATGGTGGTCACAAAGCCGCGCGGCTTGTTGAGCATGATATAGTATTTCTGGCTGCTCTTCTGAAAATAGACCCGCTCGCCGTCGATGGTCACGACATCGCGGTTTGGATTGATCTTCTGTCCCAGTGCTGCAGGACGACCGTTGATTTTGATTTTGCCCTGCTCGATCCACTCCTCTGCCTTTCTTCTGGAAGCAATTCCCTGCTCAGAAAGGACCTTCTGTATTCTGATTCCCTTTTCCATTGTGAACTCCTTTAAACTCAATATCCTCATTCCCTCTGCCGCAGCAAGAATCTATGCTGTTTGAGAGGGGACTTCTTTCTGTATTCTATTTTAAGTCAAAGCAGCAGGGCTGTCAATCTCCTTTTTACTGTTAAGCCACAAGCTTTTTTTCCGCTTCCGCCGTTCTGTCTGTCAAGCGAAAACTTTTGGCAGACTGCAAAAGTTTTTTTCTTTTGTCCTCCATCTTCATCCCCACGATAAACTGTAACCGATTCCATTGTTTCCTTTATATAACGTTAAAAATTCCAGCCCTTTCCCTTCCCTTGAAAGCTGTCGTCAATTATGTTAAAATAGGAGCAAACAAATCTGCTCTGTCTTTACTGATTGCACAGAGATTGGAAGGGAGAGATACTGCCTTGAAGATACAGGAATCCGGTGAAAACTATCTGGAAACCATTTTGATGCTGGAACAGAAAAACGGAACGGTCCGCTCCATCGACATTGCAAACGAACTGGCGTTTTCCAAACCCAGCGTCAGCCGCGCCATGAGCATCCTGCGCTCTGCCGGCTATATTACGATGGATAAAAACAATCTGATTCTGCTGACCCGGGAAGGACGGCAAAAGGCGGAGGCAATCTATGAGCGCCACTGCATCCTCTGCCGTTTTTTGGAGGATGTCCTCGGAATTTCTGCCGACACCGCAGCAGCCGACGCCTGCCGCATCGAACATATCATCAGCGAAGAAACCTTTGACCACATCAAATCCTTTCTGAATGAACAGGACACCGACGGAGGGCAGCGATGATCGCGCCCAACGCGCAGGAGCGGCTCACGCAGATCGTTGAGCCGCTTTTGTTTTGGTATCAAAAGAATAAACGTTCCCTTCCCTGGCGGGACCAGCCCACGCCCTACCGCGTGTGGGTATCGGAGATCATGCTCCAGCAAACCAGGGTAGAAGCAGTCAAGCCCTACTTCGAGCGCTTTCTTTCCCAGCTGCCCTCTATCGAAGCGCTTGCATCCTGTCCCGAAGACCGGCTGCTCAAGCTGTGGGAAGGTCTTGGCTATTACAGCCGCGCGCGCAATCTGCAAAAAGCCGCCCGCCTGTTGGTCGAACAGTACGGCGGACAGCTTCCCGCCGACTACCGACAGCTGACTGCTCTGCCCGGCATCGGTGACTACACCGCCGGAGCCATCGCCTCCATCGCCTTTGGTATCGCCGTGCCCGCTGTGGACGGCAACGTCCTGCGGGTAATTTCCCGCATCCTGTGCTGCGGCGATGACATCGGTCTGCCGCAGACTAAACAATCTTTCCGCCAGCTGCTGCTTCCGGTTGTGCCGCAGCACAGCGCCGGCGACTTTAACCAGGCGCTGATGGAACTGGGAGCCACCGTCTGTCTGCCCTCCTCTGCGCGCTGTCTGCTGTGTCCGCTGGCGGCACTGTGCCGTGCCCATCAAGAGGGCTGCACCCAGCAGTACCCGGTAAAAGCGCCCAAAAAAGCGCGGCAGATTCAGCAGCGCACCCTCTTTGCCATCCTCTGTCGGACGGCTGAGGGCACCTTTACCCTGCTGCACCGCCGACCGGACAGCGGACTGCTCGCCGGTCTTTGGGAAATCCCTTCGGTCGAAGGAGCACTCACCGAGGAGCAGGCACAGCAGGCAGCCGCGCAGCTGCTCGAGCCATTTGGTCTTTCTGTTCTTTCGGTGCAGCCGCAAAAGCCTGCCCGCCACATCTTCACCCACATCGAATGGCAGATGAGCTGCCTGTTGGTCAAAACCGGCGATAACACCCTTTCCCGCAGCCAAATCGACCGCCTGTTGCCGGAGGATTTTCTGCTGACCGACCGGCTGGATTCGGTTTCCCTTCCCAGCGCCTTTCAAAGCTATACTTCTTTGTTAACCACCCTCATCGGCTCATATTAAATCAAGGAGGATTCTACTATGGTTATCCTGCTCAGCGGCGCCTCTCACACCGGCAAAACCCGGCTGGCACAACAGCTGATGGAACATCTGCACATCCCATACCTTTCCATCGACCACCTGAAGATGGGTCTGATTCGCAGCGGTCAGACCACCCTTACCCCCACCGACGACCAGCAGCTGACCGACTACCTGTGGTCCATCGTGCGGGAGATGGTCCAAACGGTCATCGAAAATCATCAAAACCTGATTGTAGAAGGCTGCTATATCCCATTTCATTGGAAAGATGATTTTTCCCCGCAGTCCCTTCGCTGCATCCGCTCGCTCTTTCTGGTGATGAGCGAAGAGTACATCCGCAGCCATTTTTCCACCATCCGCTCAACCGCCAACGTAATCGAACAGCGGCTGGATGACAGCTGGTGTACCCTCGAGCAGCTGCTCGAGGACAACCGCTTCTATCTGGAAAACTGCACCCGACACAGCTGCCCCATTGCCTTCATCCAAGACGAGTACCCTTCCTTCGAGCAGTTCTGTACTCTGCTCGAGCTGTAATCTCTTATTTTTATAAAAGGATGGTATCATCCATGTTATTTCGAGAAATTTTCTTCATCTGCTTTGGCTATCTTTTGGGCAGCATCCTGTTTGCACGGCTGTTCGGCTTGCTGTTTGCCCACAAGGACATCACCCAAAACACCGCCGACGGTAACCCCGGCACCGCCAATGCCTTTTTGCAGGGCGGCTTTCTCTGCGGCGTGTGTACCCTGCTCGGCGACCTTTTTAAGGGGTATCTTCCGGTTGCATGGTACCTGTCCACCCAGAACCAGCCAACCGTCCCTCCGCTGGCGTTTGCCCTGCTGATTGCCGCGCCGGTCCTCGGGCACATTTTTCCTCTGTTTCACCACCTGCACGGTGGAAAAGGGATTGCCACCAGCTTTGGCTGTCTGCTTGCCCTGCTGCCCGACCCGGTCCCTGTGCTGACCCTCGCTTTTTTCTTCCTCTTCTTTTCCTGCATCGTCCGCATTTCCCCTCATTTTTACCGGACCATCGTCACCTACCTGTGCTCCTTTGCTGCACTGTGTTTTTCTAACGTCAGCCTTTCGGTGCGTCTGGGATTCCTTCTGATTACCGCCGGTGTCTTCCTTCGGATGCACCTGAGCCAAGAATCCAAAGAGAGGTGTACAATCAAACTGTTATGGATGCGCTGATTTTTTCCTGTGGGACCGGCGGCGGTCACAACTCGGCAGCCAACGCTATCAAGCAGGAGCTGCTTCGCCGCGGTCATCGGGTCACCATGCTCGACCCTTACTCCCTTTCCAACACACGGGTAGGGAGCTTGATCAACCAAAGCTACATCAATCTTGTCAAAAAAGCACCGCGCCTGTTCGGGCTGGTCTATCAGCTGGGCAACCTTTACCGCCGGCTGCCTGTTCACTCACCGGTCTACCATATCAATCATCGGATGGCGCTTCCGGTTCAGCGCTTTCTGGAAGAGGGCAACTTCGATTTGATTATCATGCCGCACATCTTCCCCGGTGAAATCCTGACCAATATGCGCGACCACGGCATCTGCTTGCCGCCCACCTTGCTGATTGCCACCGACTACACCTGCATCCCCTTTACCGAAGAGGTGCAGTGCGACCGATATGTCATCCCCTCGGATGACCTGTGCCCCGCCTTCACCCGCTGGGGGATCCCCAAGGAGCGACTTTACCCACTGGGCATCCCGGTGGACCAAAGCTTTGAAAATCCCCCTGACAAGCAGGAAAGCCTGCGCCGTCTGGGACTGGACCCCTCCCTGCGCTACCTGCTGGTGGTCGGCGGCAGCATGGGTGCCGGTGGACTGATGCGGGTCATCTCCATTTTGCAAAAACAATATGAATCCTCCCCCGACATCCGGCTCATCGTCATCTGCGGCAGCAACCAACCGCTCTACCGGCGGCTCAAAGAGCGGTACGGTGAGCGCCTGCTACTGGTGCAGCACACCTCGCAGATGGCAGATTATATGAAAGCCTGCGAGCTACTCATCTCCAAGCCGGGAGGGCTTTCCTCCACCGAAGCCGCTGTCTCCTGCACGCCGCTCATCCACATCAATCCCATCCCCGGCTGCGAGAGCAAAAACATGGAATATTTTTCCTCCCGCGGGATGAGCCTTGCGGTTCATTCGCTGCAAAAGGAGCTGCTGCCTGCCGTAGAACAACTGTTGCAGCCCTCTTCTGCCCGACAGATGCTCGCGTGCCAGCAGCAAAACATCTCCCGCCATGCTGCCGAGCGAATCTGTGACCTTGCCCAGCAGCTTGTTGACAGCTCCATTTCGGCAGTGTCAAAATAATGCAGAATTTTTGTATATCAAAAAAATCCCGTTCTCAGACTAAACAGAGAACGGGATTTTTATTTTATCCTTCTTGAGTACGATTCAGGACATCCTGCTCCAACCTCAGCAGCTTTTCCTTGACCCACAGTCCGCCGCCGTAACCGACCATTCCGCCGTTTGCACCGATGACCCGATGACAGGGCACAATGATGGCAACCGGATTGCGGTTGTTTGCCATCCCGACCGCACGACAAGCTTTCGGATTTCCTGCCAGCGCTGCAACCTGCCCATAGCTCATCGTCTTTGCATAGGGAATGGTTTGCAGCACCTTCCAGACCCGCTTTTGAAAGTCGGTCCCCTGCAATTTCAGCGGAATCGAAAAGCTGGTGCGGCTGCCCGCAAAATATTCTGTCAGCTGCTGCTCGGTCTGCCGCAGCAAATCTGTATCGTCCGCATACCGGACCGATGGGTCCGGGTCAAAATGCAAGCCGGTCAGATAGCCGTCTTCTTCTTCCAAGCGCAGACAGCCTACCGGCGAATCGAAGCTGTATCGGTAGAGCATTCCATCAATCCTCCCTTTTTTCCACCAGAATCGGCTTCTCCTTCTTACCAAAGGGGAGCTTGATTTCGGTCATAGTAATGGAAATCAGAATGATGATTCCGCCGACCACCATCTGCGGCGACAGCGGGTCATAGCCCAGCAGCACCGAAAAGATGGTGCCGAACAGCGACTCGGTGGACAGGATGATGGCTGCCTTTGCCGAATGAACATGCTGCTGTGCGGTTGTCTGCAAAAAGTAGCACAAGCAGGTGCTGAAAACACCCAGATAGATGACCGCACCCATGCCCTCCGAGGAAAGGAAGGAGGAAAAATCACCGTCGGTCAGCAAAAAGGCAAAAAATCCCCAGACTGCCGCTACGGCAAACTGCAAAAATACAATCACCTTTGCATCCATCTTCAGCGCTAAAATGCCGGTGGTCACAATCTGGCAGGCGAACAAAAAGGCGCAGCCCAGTGTCATCAGATCGCCAATCTTAAAGGCAAAGCCTTCCGAAAAGTTGATTGACAGAATGCCGATGCCCAGCAGGCACAGGAAAGAGGAAACGATAAATTTCGCTCCCGGTTTTTTCTTGCTGATTGCCCACCACAAAAACGGCACGATCACCACGTTGGCTGCGGTGATAAAAGCGTTGTTGGAAGGGGTGGTGTACTGCAGCGCCACCGTCTGCACATAGAACGCCAGGAACAAAAAGGTACCAATCAGCAATCCGCCCTTGATGTGTTCCTTCTTCATGTTTTTCTTCAGGTCCTTGTGGAAAACAATCCCGACAATCAGTGCCGCGATTGCAAAACGAACGAACATGATGAATGCCGAGCTCATCTGCGCATCCAGTGCCATCTGCGAAGCGATAAATCCACTTCCCCAGATGATTGCCACTACCAGCAGCGACAAGCTCCCCATCACTTCTGCCCTCTTCTTTTCCATCTTCTCCATCCTTTTCTCAGAAAATATTTATGCAACGCGCTGTAACTGGTGCCGCTCCAGCCAGCCGGAACGATGATAATAAATCACCATCGTCAAGGCGCTGGTCAGCCAGGTCAGCGAATAGCCTAAAAATACAACAATGATATTGTGGAAAACCGGCATTGCCAAAGAAATCCAAATAACTCTCAGCACGCACATATTGCCCACCAGCGCCAGCATCGGCACCATCGAGATACCCGCTCCGCGCACCACGCCGCAGTAGGTGTGCGCAACCGCCAGGCAAACATAGCCCGGCACTAAAAAGTGCATCATCTGCACCGCATAGGACAAAACCTGCCGGTCGGAAGAAAAGACCCGCAGCAGCTTTTCTCCAAACAGATACAGTCCACCCGACAAGGTCAGTGTCACCGCCAGCGCAATCACAAGGCAGGTCTTGGCTCCCTTGCGCACCCGGTCATAGTTTTTGGCTCCGATGTTCTGTCCGGTAAAGGTGGTGATTGCCATAGAAAAGCTCATCACCGGCAGGATGGCAAAGCCGTCTATCTTGGTGTAGGCGCTGCATCCTGCCACCGCAGCTGCACCAAAGCTGTTGATGTTGTACTGAACGATCAAATTGGAAAAGGAGATGACCGCATTCTGGATTCCTCCCGGCAAGCCGATGCGAACCGTTTCCAGCAGCACCTTTTTGTGAAAGCGGATGTCCTTTAAAATCAGCTTGTAGCTCTCGGTGCTGGTCATCAGACGAATCAGCACCAGACACGCAGAGATTGCCTGTGCAATCAGCGTCGCCCAGGCAACACCGGCAACGCCCATCTGCACCTTGATAACAAACAGCAGGTCCAACAGGATGTTGACCACGCTGGAAACCATCAAAAAATACAGCGGCGTTCTGGAATCTCCCACCGCACGCAGGATACCCGAACCCATGTTGTAAATCATCAGTGCCATCACACCCATGAAGTAAATCTGAAGATAGGTCACCGACCCCTCCATGATTTCTGCAGGCGTATCCAGAAGGCGCAGGATGGTCGGCGAAAGTGCGACGCCTACCACTGCCATCACCAGACCGGACACGATACACAGCGCAATGGTGGTATGAACTCCGTCGTGTACGCCCTTGTGGTCCTTGGCTCCGAAAAACTGGGCGATGACCACGCCCGCGCCGGTGCCCAGACCGGTGAACATTCCGACCATCAGATTGACAATCGGCGTGCTCGCACCCACCGATGCCAGCGCATTGGCTCCGATGTAATTGCCGACCACGATGGAGTCGACCGTGTTGTAAAATTGCTGGAACAGATTGCCCAGCAGCAGCGGCAGCGCAAACAGCAACAGCTGCTTCCAGATAACTCCCTCGGTCATCAGACCTCTGTTTTCCTTCATTCTACCACCCTTTTCTGAGGTATCATTTTATCTCCATTTAACATGGTATCACAGCTTTTGTCTGTGCGCAACCCCCAAAGCAGCAGAATATACCATCGGTATGGTCTTGTATGCTTATGCAATCAAGCGTGCGACAGGGTCGGAAACATCCTGCGCCGAACGCCGTTGATTTGACAATCTATGCGGTTGACCGACAGATTTGCCGCTACCTTTCCGTCGCACAGCAGCAGATGCGGCTGATAGTTTTCCTGCCACCAACCGCCTTTGTGCCACTCCTCAAACGAAATGTCAAAGGTCTGCTGCGCCAATCGGTCAAAGCCGGTGCGCACTGCAAGGTTGTCCCGTATCTGATCGTCAAAAATATACTTTTTGTTGTTTATTGTGATATTTTTTCTCATTGTTATTTTTACTTCCTCTTCTTATTTCGCCAATTTGTTGATATGATTTGACTTTATACCAAAAGTTGATTCTGATGTCCAAAAAAAGACCCGCTTCAACCGAATTTTCGATTGAAGCGGGGTCACATTTTAAAATGATAAGAAACGATTCTTTCATAGGAACTGTCTATATAACAAAAAACGCCTCCACAAACGTGGACGCGTTTTTTGTTTGCGACACAATCTGCCGCTGGTCTGAGTGGCGGGACTTGAACCCACGGCCTCTACCACCCCAAGGTAGCACGCTACCAGCTGCGCCACACCCAGATGATACTGACCATTATAGCACAGTCCCCCACAGAAATCAAGAGTGTTCCCCTAGATTATTCTTTGGTGAACTGGCTCTTGTCTACACCGCACAGTGGGCAAACGTAATCGTCCGGCTCCTGTGTCAGATCTCCTTCGTATACATAACCGCATACATCACATACCCAGCGTTCTGTTTCTGCCATTGTTGTTTCCTCCTTTATAAAATGAGATTTATCAACACCGCACAGCGGGCAGACGTAATCGTCCGGCTCCTGTGTCAGGTCCCCTTCGTACACATAACCGCATACGTCGCAGACCCATCTCTGTGCGGATGTCTGCTGTTTGGTTGCCGCTTCCGGCTCAATATAGGAAGGCGCATTCTTCGGCGCTCCGCCCTTGATGACCTCATGGTAGTAACGGTAGGTCATCGGAACGGTGTTTTTCAGCTCATACGCCTGCTCCACCGATGCCAGGATCACCTTGTGGGTCGGTGTATCTGCAATCGAAACCACCTGACAGATCAGCGCACCGCTGCACTGCTCATCCAGCACCGGCAGTCCATCCTTGATGGTATAATGCAAGCCTTCATATTTGTCGTGGTTTCTGCCGGAGACAAAGCCCAGCTTCTGAATGATTTCCTTGCGGGTCTTTTCCGAAAGGATAGATACCGAAAAGCGGTTCTCCTTCTCAATCAATTCCCATGTATAGTTGTCCTTGTGCATACTGATGGCAACGATTGGATTTTCGCTGGTCACCTGAAAAACGGTGTTGATGATACACCCGCATGGACGCTGACCATCCATCACTCCAATCTGATAAAGTCCATAGGACAAGTTGCGCAAAACTTTTTCTTTTGTATCCATCTTTTCTTCCTTCTTTCTGTTTCTTTTTCCTGTTTATTCTACATATCCATAAAGCCCGCGCACCGAAACCTCTCCCGCACGCACCTTTACTTCTTCTTTTTGTGTCAGACACACCAGTTGACCGTCGCTGTCGATGCGAATGGCTTTCGCTTCTATTGGCATCTGCCCTTCCCGGCAAATGCAGACCTGCCTGCCTAACGTAATGCAACGGGAGGAATAGGCATCCAGTAGCTGCTTGGGTCCTGATTTCAGTACAAGCAGCCAATTTTGCAGATGTACTCCGATCTCCTCGAGCAGTTGGTAGGCATCCGGCACACAGTAAAACACCTGAGCGACCGACCCTGCATCGGGCAGACCCGCCTGCTCAAAAAAAGATGCCGGCTGACATAGGTTTATCCCGATGCCGCACACCGCAAAGGAGCGCTCCCCACTGCGGCTTTCGCACAGGATGCCCGCCAGCTTTTTGAAGCTGCCGTCCGCCTGCCTGCCAACCAGGTCGTTGGGCCATTTGACAAACAGTCCGGCTTGCTGTCCCAGCTGGCTTTCCAGCGATTGATGCAGCGCCATCCCTGCTGCTAGCGGCAGCCATTGCAGCTGCTGCGGCTCCAGCGAACAAAACAGCCAGGAAACAGCCAGGCTCTCCCCCGGTTCGGACTGCCAGCTTCTGCCCAGCCGTCCTTTTCCGGCAGTCTGACGATGTGCCATCACAACGGTCTTGTCCGGCAGTTGTCCTCCCTGCCGCTTGAGATATTCGTTGGTCGAATCGACCACATCCAATTCCAACAGTGAAAATCCGCCGCGCAGCTGTTTCATCGGTCTCTCTCCTCCAAGGGCACATGGTTAAAAACGATGCTTTTGCCCTGAATGTCGATGGTTCCATAGGTGGGATAGAACGGCTCCTTTGGACTGCCCAGGCTGCCCGGATTAAAGATGTGCAGCCCGTCCCGATACGCATAATACGCCTGATGGGTGTGACCGTACAGCAAAACATTGGCATCTTTGCTGCGCGCCTGGTCAATCAGCTCTCCCAGGCTGTACTTCACATTCCACTGATGTCCGTGTACGCAGTAAAACTTGACATCCTTGACATAGGAAATCAGCGTATACTCCTCATTGGCGCCAAAATCACAGTTTCCACAGACACGCCACTCCTCCACCGGCACTCCATACATCGCCTGGCGGAAATCGCGCAGACCATCCCCCAAAAAGATGAACAGTTCCGCCTGTGGCTGCTGCTCGATGACCTTTTTGATTCGCTCCACCCTGCCGTGGGTGTCGGACAGTACGACTACTCTCATCTCTAACCCCCCTTTTCTGACAATTCTATTATCATATAATCGCTCTTTTTTTGCAACTGCCTTTTTTCTTTTTTATCTGCATTTTAACAAAATTCATTTCCTGTCCATTTCTTTTCTCTCTTGAGCTGCTTTCAAAGGAAACTTTCCCCTTGCCTTTTCATATAGTAAAGAATGAACCGCAAATCATTTTTTTAAACACAGGCCCTATCGGCAGTAAAACAGGAGGAAATCATCATGTCTTCTTTTAAACAACCCTCTCCCGCACAGCTGGACCTTCTTTTAAAGTTGGCAGGACAACAGCTTCACATCGACCCACAGGTGCTGCGCTGTCAGCTTGAGCAGGGAGATTTCAGTTCCCTTCAGGCAAATATGGATTCGCAAAGCGCCACCCGGCTCAATGCTCTGCTTGCTGACCCGCAAAAGCTCCAGCAGGTGCTTTCCAGAACCGACCTGTCCGCCCTTTTGCAGAAGATGAAATAACCTACATTCTGACTTGTTATATAAAAAGGAGGGAAGTGCCTTGTCCCAAACGGAAAACACCCCTGATTTGGGTGCAATGATTTCCCAGCTGCTTGCCGACCCGCAGCGGATGCAGCAGCTCGGGCAGATGGCGGCTTCGCTGGGTTTGGGTGCGCCTGCACAGTCTTCTTCCAATGAGTCTGCTTCCTGTGGCGGTCTGCCCGACCTGTCCGCTGTACTCGGCGCTGCTCCCAGGGAAACTAAACCTGCCATCGACCCGTCTCTGCTTCTCAAACTGCAAAGCGCTATGCAGAGCCTTTCCCAGCCCAGTCCCGGTGTGGAGCTGCTGCGTGCGCTGCGCCCGCTGCTCTCTGAAAAGCGCGCAAAAAAGGTGGACGATGCGGTGCGCATCATGCAGCTGGTCCAGCTGCTTCCCACCTTAAAGGAAAGCGGTTTGTTCCGCTTAGGAGGTGACAGCCAATGAAGTGGCAGCAGCGGGAATATTCTCCGCAGCAGATGCAGCAGATGCAGCAGGAGGCGCTTGAGCGGGTGCGACAGATGCAGCAGCGTTCCCGGCAAATCCTCAAGCGCCCGTCGCGCCCGCCTTCCTTCTTTGTCGAGCCGCAGTCAGACCCGCCCGCTCCTGTGCAGCCGGCTCCTTCTGCCGAACCGCATCCCACCAGCAGCTATCACCCGCAGCCGCAAACACCGCCTTTATCTTCCGCGGATGCAAACGGCGCTTCCCTGCTGGATTTTCTTCCCCTCGAACGGGACCAGCTGCTGATTCTCGGTCTGCTCTGGCTGCTGTACAGCGACCATTGCACCGACAACACCCTGATGCTGGCGCTGCTCTACCTGTTTTTGTAGCGCTCATACCAAAGCGGAATCTCCCGCTCAAATCCGTCATACTGCTGCATCGCTCGATGGCAGCTGCGCGCAAAACCAGACGCCCGCCTTCCCGGTCGCTCATCAGGAACTTTTTGTCTGACGACCATCCCTTTGTAATGGGACCCAGGATTTCATACCCTCTTTGCTCCATCTCTCGCTTCAGTGCTTCCACTTTTCTCTCCTCCTTTTCTCCCTGTTTTTTTCCCTATTTTATCCTATTTTCCCCTCTTTGGCAAATGCGATTCCCTCCCTTCCCACTTTTTACAGATTGGATGGAAATTTTTAAATTTCTTACATTCTGCTATTTTGCATTGACAATCGACAGAAATAACAGTAAACTGATTTTGTAGATTAAAACACTTTCCTGTAGGCTTACTGCCCAAGGGAAGGATTCCCATAAAAGATCGGAGGTCCTACCTGATGAGTGAAAAATTGATTCCTTTGTACTGTCTGACCGGCTTTGTCGGCTCTGGAAAAACCACCGCTTTGTTGAGCATCCTCAAACAGAACCCAGGCAAAAAAATTGGTGTAATCTTCACCGAGCCGAGCATCTTTAAAAGCCACGACCTGATGAACGAGGAGGACATCTCGATTGAACACCTGGAAAACGGCTCTCTGCAATGCAGCTGTAGCGAAGACGCCATTGTACGCGCACTCCACTTTATGCAGCAGTGTCAGCCGGAGATGGTGTTCATCGAAGTTGCCGGTCTGTCCGACCCCATCCATATCAAGCACATCCTGGAGCAGGAGCGAACCGCTCCAAACAGCACCCTGCTCACCGAGCACTATGAGATGCAGGGCATCATCTGCCTGGTCGATGCGGACAACTTCATGGAGCAGATCCAGGATGTAGAGATGATTCGTCTTCAGCTGTGCCACTGTCATCTGGCGGTTATCAACAAAGCAGACCTGGTTTCCCCCGAGCTGCTCACCGCCATCAAAGCACAGATCCGTCGAATCAATCCCGACTGCGACATCTCCAGCTGCTCCTACGGCGGATTCAGTCTGGAGCTGTTGGAAAACGACCTGCTCTCCCACTCCACCGATGAAGGTGAGCAGGACCTGCCCGCCGAGCTGCGTCCCGACTCGATTGTGCTCAACTGCATCCATCGCCTTCCACGGGAAAAGGTGATTGCCTTCATCAAACAGTTTGTCCCCGAAACCTACCGCATCAAAGGCTTCTGCCTGTTTGAAGACGGTTGGAATCAGGTCGATGTGGTCGGCAGTAGAATCAGCTTCTCCCGCTGCATGCCACATTCCTCTTCCCGACTGATTTTCATTTCCAAAATTGGTCACGCCCTCTCCGAACCGATTCGCCAATCCTGGAACGAACTGCTCGACCTTCCGATGCAGCTGCACGACTAAAGAAAAGCCAAAACAGCCTCCTGAAAACAGGAGGCTGTTTTTTTATGTGTGAATATCTTTGCTTTACCAGATGAGTTTTCATTATGAATCCATCTTTTTTTGTGCACAAATGTATCTTTTTTATTTTTACGGGAATGATAAATTTGATTGGTTTTATTTATACAGTATATTTTTGCTCCATTTTCATTAACAGCAAAATTGTTTTCAAGCGATAAAAGGCTCTGTTTATCACATTTGTTTGTATTTTAACTTATTATTTGTTTAGAACACCTATGTATTTCTATAAATAATAAAAATACTATTTATACTTTTTATTTGATTTATAGAATATTCATATTTTGTTTAAATTAGCTTGTTTTTAGCGCTTTATCGTAGTATAATATTAGCATAAGTCATAAAGATTGCCAACTTTATGACAAAAAGTTCTTTCTCTAAATTTTTTAGAAGGGGTGTTTTTATGTATTGGTGTTTGCTTGGCGTACTGGTGGTTATTATAGGTTTTGCCATTAAGCTGGAACCTATTGCCATCATCGTCGTCTCGGCTATCGTTACAGCAATTTTTGGCGGAATCAACGTCATCGACCTGCTGGAAACGGTCGGAACTACCTTTGTTGCAAACCGAAATCAGCTGATCACGATCATCCTGATGATTCTGACCGGCACACTGGAGAGAAACGGTCTGAAGGAAGCCGGTGCTGACCTGATCCGTCGTGCAAAAGGCTTGACGACCGGCATGCTGATTGCTATTTGGGGTGTCTTGGATGAAATCTTCATCATCTTCAAAATTCCAATCGGCGGTATTCCTTCCTTCGTTCGTCCAATCATGATGCCTATGACCCTTGGTATCATCGAGAGCAAGGGCTATGATATTGCTCCTGAGCACGAAGAAACCATCAAGGCTTTGTACGGCAAAGACTACAACGTTTCCAACTTCTTCGGTCAGTGCCTGTTCGCAGCAAACTCTTCCGTTCTGCTGATTCAGTCCACCCTGGCAAGTATCGGTTACGATGTCGACGTTATGCAGATTGTTATGGTACAGGTTCCTGTCGCTATCTTCGCTATGATTGTCAATGCAACCCAGACCCTCATCGTTGATAAACGCATGATCAAGAAGTACTATCCTGACATCTACAAAAGCGACAAAAAACCAGCCGCTAACTAAGCAGAAAGGGGAGTAAACCAAGATGTTATCCTATTTTATGAGCCCAGAGTATACCATCTCTGACAAACTCGTACAAGTTATGTACATCCTGTCCGGTCTTTTCTGCATGTATTGTGGCGTAAGGGCATGGATTGTAAAAGCCAATAAACACTTTTTGCCAACCGGAGCCTTCTGGTTCACCCTTGGTATCGTCGTTGCATTCGGTCAGTGGCTCCCACCGCTTGCCAGCGGTATTCTGGTCGCTTTGACCTGTATCCCGGCTGCACTGAACATGGTAAAACGCGGCAATCTGCAATCTCCTTCCAAGGAAGAGCAGCAGAAGAACTATAAGAAGATTGGTATGAAGATTTTTATCCCAGCGTTTGGCGCAGGCGTATTCTCCATCATTATCTCAATCTTCATGAAGGGCTGGAGTTCTCTGCTTGGTTCCCTGTTCGCTACCATCGTCGGTGTCATCCTGCTGGTCATCTGGAACCGTGAAAACAAAGCTATGACCTTCCTGGAAGAGGGTCGTCGATTCCTCGACATGACCAGCGCAGTCTATATCATGCCGCTGCTGCTGTCCTGTCTGGGCGCTATCTTTACTAAAGCCGGCGTTGGTGATGCCTTCTCCAATATCTTTGGTAAAATCATCCCATCCGGCAACGTCTACGTAGGTATCGTCGCTTACGCTCTGGGCATGATGCTGTTCACCATCATCATGGGCAACGCGTTTGCTGCTATCACCGTTATGACCGTTGGTATCGGTGTTCCGTTTGTTATCAGCCTGGGCGCAAACCCGCTGTATATGGTCACATTGGCAATGACCTGCGGCTACTGCGGTACCCTGCTGACTCCAATGGCTGCTAACTTTAACATCGTTCCCGGTGTTTACCTCGAAGTAAAGGACAAATACTCCATCATCAAGATGCAGCTGATTCCATCTTTGCTGATGCTGGTATTCCAGATCATCTATATGTGCATGATGGTCAACGCATAAAACGAAATCATGTCATTTCGAAAGGGTCCGCTGTGTCATCTGTGCCGCAGCAGACCCTTTCAGAAATGTTATAAAGGAGACAACAAAATATGCCCATGCCGATGAATAAAGGCGCCAAAATCGTCATCAATCAGTGGTGCCGGGTGAAGCCGGGTGAAAAGGTTCTTATCATTTCCGACGACACCCATGTCAAAGAAAGCATCGCGTTGTGGAAAGCTGCGCAGGATGCACAGGCAACTCCTGCCATGATCACCATCCCCGAGGACTGCACACAGCCCGGGCTGATGTTCGATTCGCTGTTGGGATTTTTTCTACATCACGATTTGGTCATCGGTGCAACCAATTTTTCGTTGATTACCACCAATGCCGTCCGGGAGCTACTGCAAAACGGACGACGCTTTCTTTCGCTTCCTCTTGCCACCAACAACAACCATTCGATGCTGTCCTTCGACTTTTTGCAGATGGACCCACAGCAGGCAGAGGAGCACGCCCGCGGGATGATGGAAGCTTTGCAGAAAGCACAGACCATCCACGTCACCACTGAGCTTGGAACCGACCTGCATTTTGGCAAAAGAGGACGGAATCCCGGTCTGTTCAACGGTCTGGCAGACCGTCCCGGCAAGGTAGGTTCCTCCAGCTTTGAAATCTTCATCGGCATCGAGGAAAGCTGCACCGAGGGTAAGGCGGTTGTGGACGGTTCTCTGGGGTATCTCGGCATTCCTTCATCGCCTATCCATTTAAGTTTTTCACAGGGACGGTTGACTGAAATTGAAGAAAACCGCTCGGGAAAATATCTTAAACGCTATATGGATAGCTTTGAGGACCCAAGAATCTATGTTGCAGGTGAGTTTGGAATCGGACTGAACACCCTGTCCCAGTGTCTGGGCAACTGCTACATCGAGGACGAATCCACCTTTTCCACCTTCCACATCGGAATGGGGCGCAATCTGGCTTTGGGCGGTATCCAGGATGCTGCCGGTCATTTTGACCTGGTGTTCCACCGTCCTACCATCTATGCGGACCAAACGCTTATCATGGAAAACGGCATTCCTGTCGTTTAAACCTATCATCATTCAAACAGAAAAGGAGAATGCAAAATGAAAGTTGTTGTTACCGGTTTCCAGCCATTTGGTAAAGAAGAAATGAACCCGTCTTTTGAGGCTGTTCGCCTGTTGCCGGACGAAATCTGCGGCGCACAGATTGTCAAAGAAGAAATCCCTGTTGTATTCCGCAAAGGCGGCAAAACCGTCCATGAAATCGTTCGCCGTGAAAACCCGGACATCGTGATTCTGGTCGGACAGGCTGGTGGTCGCACCTCGATGAACGTTGAGCGTGTTGCCATCAACTGCGAGGACTGCCCAAGCGGCTTCCCGGACAACGAGGGCAATGCTCCGCAGAGCGAAACCATCTACGAAGACGGACCGGCTGCTTACTTTGCTACCGTTCCGATTAAAGCCATGGTCAAAAAGATGATGGACAACGGCGTTCCTGCTGCTGTTTCCAACACAGCCGGCACCTATGTCTGCAACGACCTGATGTACCATCTGCTGTATCAGCTGGCACATGAATTCCCGAACACCCGCGGCGGCTTTATCCATGTTCCATACGCAACCATCCAGAACCACCCGAACATGGCATCGATGACCATTGCAGAAATCAGCAAAGGTCTGAAGCTGGCAATCGAAGCTGCTATCGAAAACGAACAGGACATCGCTGCTGCCGGCGGCGCTACCCACTAAAACAAACGATTAGCCCCTTGGGTTTTCTCAAGGGGCTGATTTTTATATCATCTTATTTTACGGGAGGACAATCACCATGTTTTCTTTCTTTCGCAAAAAATCCCCCTTCACCGTCGTGGTGAAGGAGTTCGACCACTCCCGCTTTGCCGCGGGGATGGAGGTCACTACCGACAAGCATGATTACCGCAAGGATGTCACCGCACTCCAGCAAACATTCCAGTCCAAGCGCTCGCTGCTAAAGGAGCCGTCCAATCCCAGCGGGACACTGGTTGCCACCAGCCTGCCGGACCAGCAGGGACACTTCTCCTACTTTGTCGGTGACCTGGTGGACAGCAGCGAACAGGAGGAAGAGCTGCTGGTCAAGGAGCTTCCGGTCGGCGCCTATGCCCAAATCAATGTCGATTTCAAGGACCCTTCCGGTCTGACCCTTGCCGTAGCCAAAGCCAAAAATTATTTCTTCAACAAATGGCTGCCCGATTCCGGTTATGAGGTTCTTCCCGGCATCGAATCCTACGAGCTGTATGACCGCCGCAGCCGCATCAAACTGGCTTCCATGCTGTTGATTTTCCCGCTGCGCAAAAAATAGTTCATTGCTTTAGGAGGTCATGTCCATGAATCCTATCCCCATGCGCCGTCACCGCCAGCAGCTTTCGCAACAGCAATCCATAAATCTGCTGGAATCTTCTACATCCGGCACCCTGTCGCTCAACCAGCCGGATGGCTTTCCCTATCAGGTGCCATTAAGTTATGTCTACACCGACGGCAAGCTCTATTTTCACTGCGCCCAGTCCGGCTATAAACTGGATTTGCTCCACCAGGACGACCGCGCTGGATTTTGTGTCATCGCACAGGACCGGATTTGTCCCGAGCGCTACACCACCTTTTATCAGAGCGTGGTGCTGCGCGGCAGGGTGCGCATCGTGGAGCAGCCCGATGAAAAGATGGATGCCGTGCGCAAACTGTGTGCACGCTATGTACCGCTGGACAGCCCGCAGAGCCACCAGCAGACCATCGACAAGGAGTGGTCCTCGTTGTGTATCCTCTGCTTTGAAATCGAACAGATGAGCGGCAAGCAGGCGCTGGAGCTGTGTCAATAGCCTCCCGGCTGCCGACCATCGCAGGAACATCTGTCCAAATCAAAACCGCCCTCGCACTAAAATGCGAAGGCGGTTTGTTTCATAAGAAAAGATTATTCTGTCTTTTTCGGCTCCGACGCCGGAACATTTTCCGGCGACGGCGCATTGCTCAGGTCGCGGCTGCGGTAGTCCGGTCCCAGGTCGATGACCAGGTAGGAGAGCAGCAGGTTTGCCAGTGCCATCGGTAAAGTCAGCGAGTTGTAAAAGACCCTGGTGGAGGTGTGGCAGAGCAGCAGATATTTGCTGTACTGCACCGTCGGCGAAGAAACACTGTCGGTGATGGTCAAAATCTGTGCGCCGCGCGAAAAAGCATTTTTTGCAATGGAGCCCAGCGGATAATAATATTTCGGGAAGGCGATGAAGATGACGATGTCGTCGCTGGTCAGCATCTCCAGCTTTTCCTGGGTATCGTTGAGGTTGTTCAGGTCGATCATCTTCGGCTCAAAGTAGAGCAGTTTCAGCCTTGCTGCCAAAAACTCTGCCAACACATGAGAGATGTCGTGTGCACAGATAAAGATGCGTTTGCTTTTGCGGATTGCTTCCGCTGCCGAAATGATAGAAAGCAAATCAAGCGAAGCAAAAAATTCCTTGCAGGCATCCGACTCCTCCCTGCAAATCTGACGCAGCAGCTCCGATTTTCCGCTGACGTCGGTGATGGTGGCATCCGGGACAAAGTACTGCGGCGACGAGAGGAGCTTTACCATATTCTGTGTGTACTCACGGAAGGCACTCTTCATCTCCAAAAAACTGGAGTAGCCCACCTTCTGACAAAAGCGCAGCAGGGTCAGCTCCGAGGAGGAGGTCTTTTGACTCAGCTGAGCCAGGGTGATATATGCAATATCTTCCGGTGACTCCAGCAGGCAGTCTGCAATGCTTTTCTGTTTCTTGGTCATCTCCGGGTAAGCGGAGTGAATTCTTTGAATAATATCCATGTCTTTTTCCTGTCCTTTACCAAAATAGATTGACGCCTTGAACTTTTCGATTCGCTGTTTTGTCGCTCACTTTACATTCTCCGCCGCAAAGAGTATAATGAGGCTGTAAAATAGATTAAAAAGAGGCTTCTAATCAATAGATTACAATATATGAAGTAAAAAGTAAAGTGCAATCGCCAAACAAAGTGTCAGATTGCGCAATTTTTTTAAACTTTTTACTTTTTCTTTATTGATTTTAAATAGAAGGGATGCGTTTTTTATGTTTCTTGCAAAAATGACCACTGAGCAGGCAGCTCAGGCGTTCCGGCTGGACCCGGTCATCCTGCTGCCGGTGGGAAGCTGTGAGCAGCACGGACCGCAGTGCGCGCTTGGCACCGACTTCCTGATTCCGGACCACCTTGCCCGACAGGTAGAGGCATTGCCCAACCTTATCGTCGCTCCAACGGTCCCTTATGGGGTGTGTCCCTACCACATGAGCTTTGCCGGCAGCATCGACATCGGCTATGAAGGATTGCACCACCTGCTGCACAGCATCACCTTTTCGCTGATGCAGCACGGCGCCCGCCGCTTCCTCATCCTCAATGGGCACGGCGGCAACAATCCTGCCATCGACAAAACCGCACTGGAAATCTACCACGCAGGCGGCGTCTGTGCCAGCATCGACTGGTGGAGTCTGGCAGGGCAGCTGGACCCATCGCTCAAGGGCGGTCACGGAGACATCCTGGAAACCTCTGCTATGATGGCGGTGGACCCGCAGGCGGTGCAGTTGCAGCTGTGCCAGCCGATGAACAGCCATGCGCCTTCTACCAACACCGACTGTGCCTCCATCCAGATGATTTCCTTCCACGGCGGCTCGGTGCGTTTGCCGCGCGACACCTGCGAAAATGCGCCCAGCGGATGGTTTGGTCCCCGCGACCCAGCTGATTCGACCGCTGCCATGGGTAAAAAAGCGTTAGACCTCGTAGAAAACTTCCTGCGGGAATTTATCGAGGAGTTCCGCTCCTTTCCCTTGGGCAGCTCTCAAACAGAAGCGAAATAACCGACAAAAAAATGTTCAGCAGAAAATTCTGCTGAACATTTTTATTGCTTTTCGGACAAATCTGCTTTGAAATCCACTTTAAAAGCGGCGCTCTCCGACCCAGCTTTCGCGGCTTTCCCAAACTGCCTTTTTCTGTTCAAGGCTTTCGGGCACATTCAAAATTCTTTGATTGCTGCTGCCGCGGAAACGAAGCTCCAGTGTCTTTTTCTCCAGAAGGAAGGGTCCGTCCACCAGAACGTCGATATTCTCCAGCAAGTGACGCTGCTGAGGTGTTCCCTCCAGCAGCTGCTCGAAGGTGTATCCGGTGTATGCCGCTACCTCATAGCCGTTCTGATGCAGCAGCTGCGCCAGCTGTGCGTGCTCTTCCGGCTGAGAAAACGGCTCACCGCCCGACAAAGTCACCCCGCGGATCAGCGGATTGCGCTTGACCATCTCCAGAATCTGTTCGGGAGACATCCTGGTGCGCTCGGCAAACTCCCAGGTTTCCGGGTTCTGGCAGCCGGGACAGTGGTGCGGACACCCCTGACAGAAGACGGTCAGGCGGATGCCCGGTCCATCCACGATGCTTTCCCCGACGATTCCCGCTACGTTCAGTTCCATCATTATTTGCAGCCGCAGGACAGACCATGTTTCACACGGTCGTGTTCCTCTGCTTTTTTCGCGTCGTTCCATTTATCCATGGTACCTACCAGGTAGCCGGTGATGCGGCGGATTCTTTCAAAGCTGACATCTTTGCCTACGGTGGACTGTTTCTGCATTGCGGACATAATTCATTCTCCTTTTGTATTCTAAATCAATCTTTCTCTTTTGGACAAATTTTCGGTTAGTCGATTCCGCGGAAGGTCGGAATATCCGGGTACTGCTTGCGCAGCTGTGCCAAACGCTCTGGGCTGATGGACTCTCCATCCCGTCTGCCGCAGCGTGGGCAGACATCCCCAATCACGCCGACATATCCGCAAACCGGGTCGCGGTCGACCGGATGGTTGATGGAGCCGTAGCCGATGCCTGCATCGTGCATACAACGGACAACCGACTCGAACGCATCCACGTTGTTGGAGGTATCGCCGTCCAGTTCAACATAGCTGATGTGACCGGCGTTGGTCAGTGCGTGGTAAGGCGCTTCCTTCTGAATCTTCTCGAAGGCAGAGATGTTGTACCACACCGGGATGTGGAAGGAGTTGGTGTAGTAATCTTTGTCGGTCACACCCGGAATCACACCGAAGCGTTTTTTATCCATGCGGATAAAGCGTCCCGACAATCCCTCTGCCGGTGTTGCCAGCAGCGAGAAGTTCATCTTGGTCTCCTCACTCTTGCGGTCGCAGTAAGCGCGCATATAGCGGATGATTTCCAGACCCTTCTGCTGCATCTCATCGCTTTCGCCGTGGTGATGACCATACAGAGCGGTCAAGGTTTCTGCCAGACCGATGAAGCCAATCGAAAGGGTTCCGTGCTTGAGCACCTCACGCACCTCATCGTTTGGATTGAGCTTATCGCTGTCCAGCCATACGCCCTGACCCATCAGGAATGGGTAGTTGTACACACGCTTGGACGCCTGAATCTCAAAGCGGTCCAGCAGCTGGTTGGCAACCAGGTCGAGCATCTCGTCCAGTTTTTCATAGAAGCGCTTCTCGTCGTGGTCCGCCTCGATGGCAATGCGCGGCAGGTTGATGGAGGTAAAGGACAGGTTTCCTCTGCCGTAGCTGATTTCTCTGGATGGGTCGTAGACGTTGCCCATCACGCGGGTGCGGCAGCCCATGGTGGCTACCTCGGTCTCCGGGCGTCCCGGTTTATAGTACTGAAGGTTGAACGGTGCATCCAAGAAGATGTAGTTCGGGAACAATCTCTTGGCGCTCACCTTGCAGGAAAGTTTGAACAAATCGTAGTTCGGGTCGCCTTCGTTGTAGTTGACCCCTTCCTTAACCTTAAATACATGGATTGGGAAGATGCAGGTTTCCCCATGACCCAGACCGGCGTCGGTCGCCAGCAGGATGTTTCGGATGACCATTCTGCCCTCCGGGGAGGTATCGGTGCCGTAGTTGATGGAGCTGAACGGAGTCTGCGCGCCTGCACGGGAGTGCATGGTGTTCAGGTTGTGGACAAAGCCCTCCATCGCCTGATAGGTGTCGCGGTCGGCTTTGCGCTCGGCGCGGTGTCTTGCCACCTCAACCAGTCTGGCTGCCTTCTGTTCGGTAATCTCATAATGGCTACACAGGCTCTCTACGACCGCTGCATCGAATTCCTTTGCTCCAATCTCCAGGCGCGGACCGCAGCCGGTCTTCTGCTGTGCTTCCTCCAGCACCTGTGCAATCGTCTGCTTTTCGTCCTCGGTGTCCAGGTAGTCCTCAACACCTTCCATCAGCTTGTTGGTGTATGCCTTTTTAAAGGTCTTTTTTACACCCAGCGCCATTCCGTAATCAAAGTTCGGGATGCTCTGTCCGCCGTGCTGGTCGTTCTGGTTGGACTGGATGGCGATGGCTGCCAGTGCCGCATAGCTCTGGATGCTCTGTGGCTCACGCAAAAAGCCGTGTCCGGTCGAAAAGCCGCCGTCAAACAGATTGATAATGTCGATCTGGGTACAGGTGGTGGTCAGCGAATAAAAGTCAAAGTCATGGATGTGGATGTCGCCCTCGCGGTAGGCTTTTGCCTGTGCCGGTGTCAGCAGGTAGGCTTCGTTGTAAGCCTTGGCGCCTGCGGTACCAATCTGCAGCATACTGCCCATTGCGGTGTTGCCGTCGATATTGGCGTTGTCACGCTTAACGTCGCTCTGGCGGGCATCCACACGGGTGATTTCGTCGATGGTCTTCATCAGGCTGGTGTTTGCCTCTCGGATGCGGGTGCGGTTTGCGCGATAGAGGATATACTGCTTTGCCACCTCGTCAAAGCCCATGCGCATCAGCTCATGCTCAACAACATCCTGAATCTCCTCGATCTTGGGTGGGGTATCGGGATAATGCGCCTCCAGATATCTGACAACTGCCTCTGTCACCGCTGCGGCGCCCTGAGGAGCCGCCTGACCGGCTGCCTTCATCGATTTTTCCACCGCTGCAAGAATCTTGCTGCTGTCGAAGTCGACGACACGCCCATCTCTTTTGATAACTTTGTTAATCATCTCGATTCCCCTCTTATCTTTATTTTATCTCATTAAAAAAATATCGGGCAACGGTCCTCTTTTGGACCTTTCTATGGATATTTACCTAGTGTAAATCTATAATTTGTATTTCCTTGTACTTTATACCACTATATCTTGATTCTGTCAAGGAGAAAAAAGCGTGTTGAAAGCGGTGAAAAAGGCTTGCTCTTTTGGATTAGAGCAGCTGTAAACCCTTTGCTCATCCGCCTTTGCAGTTTTTGGGCTTACCGGACCCAGCTGATTTTGCAAAAAAATTTTCTCAAAAAGCCACAAAAATCTCTGTCTGATTTCTGGAATTTTGCAACAATACTATATCGGTATACTTTAGTCCTAAAAAGCGTTCTCTCCCGCTCTCCCTTTTTTCTCAGGATGCCCGATTACAAAGCGTATAAAAACCGTCCCGACAAGCAGGACGGTTTTTATTTTTTCTGGATGAAATTTTACAGAAGTCCTTTTTCTTTTCCCAGCTGGTTGGCAAAAGCTTGTAGCTGCGAGCAGCTCTCCTCTTTCGCCTTAAAGCCTACCCCATCAATCACCAGGTACGGATTGCACTCCGCGACCTGGATGGTGCTGCCATCCTGAAGGGTCAGGGTAACCTGGACGGTCTGCCCTGCATAATCGGTGTAGGAGTCGTCCTGTCGATAGATGGTCAGCTGTCTGAGGATTGGGGTCAGCTGCTCGACCTCCTCTGCCTCCAACTCAAAGCGAACATCCGGCGGGGTCAGCTGCATTTCCACCTTGCTCAGCTGTTCCGATTCAAGACCTGCATAGGGTTTGTTTCCGGTCAGCAGGGTACCCAATGCCGCACAGATTCCCAAAATAATGGCTGCTGCCAGCGCAATCATCTGGTTTCTTTTTTGTGTGTTCATCCTTCTTCCTCCTTTTTCGGATTCCTTACCATTGTATCACTCCCCTGTCCTCCTGGCAAGGGCGCAAAGTCCTTATAAGCACAAAGACGCGGCGGGAAAATTCCGCCGCGTCTTTGTGCTTGTTGTATCTATCTCTTGGCTGATGTGGATGTCATGCCGGTAGGACGTCGTCTAGCTTCGTCCTTGTTATGCAGTATACCTGTTGCCAGCCCAAAAGTCATTAGACACCCCACCCCTTCTGGGAAAATTTATGACAGTCCACAAAACTGTTACCTTTTGGGACAGAAACCATTTTTTGTCCATTCCAAATAAAATCCCATTCCTTGAAAAAAGATTTTGAGTATTGTAATATTAAGGTAGATGTTTTGGTACATAATCGGAAAGGACCGGCTTTTCTTTAAAATAGGTGACCTGTCCTGCCTGCTGATTCCGATTCTATTGATAACGTGAGGTGCTGTCAACCATGAAAAAAGATATTAACTGGATGCTGATTGAATCAGTCGTGCGGCGAACGGTTCAAAAACTGCACGATTCTCCCGAACGGGAAATCCGCAACCTGATCGACCTTGGACTGAGCTTTGCCGACGGACGCTTTCAAAGAAAATTTTTGAAAGCCTCCCAGAAGATGCTGCGCAACGAAAAAAGCGCCTATTATCCACTGATCAAGGATGTCGTCTCCCATGTCGATGAGGAGCGACTGGTCACCTTTGGGATGAATCTGGGCTACAACGGCTGTACCAGAGGAGCCAAAACCATCCGACAAATCGAGCAGGAGGAGGGCTTCAATATTCCTTGGGCGTTAAGCTTCTCACTGAACCCTGCCCAAATTGAAAATGGCTGCTATTCCTCTGTCATCCATCAGGGCACAGAGCTTGGCATTTACGTCTACCTAATGGAAGCTTCCGACCCGGTGGAGCAAAGCCTTGCGCTGACCGCCGAGCATCCCGATTGTGCTTTCGTCCTCTTTGTTCGCCCACAGCAAATTACCGATGCCTTTGTGCAGCAGCTGGAAAAGCAAAACAACCTGATGCTCTCGGTAGAATGGGAAGAAGGCGCTGTTGAAAGCTGCCGCCTGCTGCGGGAGCATCGCCTGCTGTACAGTGTACATCATCAGTATTCTGCTGAGCAGGTCCCCTCTCTGCTGGACGGCAGTTGGCTCGAACAGGTGCTGCCTGCACACCCTGCCTTCGCTCTGCTGCTGGCACAACACGGCTGTCCGAATGTACAGCAGCAGGAGGTATACCAATATGTACTCTCGGTGCGGGATGGACAAAAGTATCCTCTTATCTTAATGGACATCAAAAACGACCTGCTGATGATTGACAACATCATCTCCAGCGACGTCTGCCTGGCAGGCTTTGACCGCGATGGCACGTTATATTCCCACAATGCCACCTACCGCACAAAAGACTACAATCTTTTTGCCAGCCCTGTGCGCCAAATTTTAAGCCTTGCAATGAAAAAGACCGATGCTCCCACCAACAAAAATCAGTAGAAGCTTCGGTCATTCCAAAAAGCCAACGGTCAGCGCACCAGCGCGCTGGTGTGTCCCTCGGCTACTTCATCCGAAATTCCCATCAGGCAACGCTTGATCAGCCGCACAAACTTGCTTGCCGGCATACAATCCTTGTCCACCAGCCAGCGCTTGATGGCACAGACCAGCGCATCGGCATAAAAATCGACATAAAAGGAAAGGTCCTCATCCTCTCCAAAAAATTTCCCCAGGTCGTTGTACAGGATGATAACCGCAATCCCACGAAAATGCTCGGAAAAACAGTTCTGCTCGTCGATGCGCAGCGCCTTGCGGTAGAAGTCGCGGTTGACATAAAAATACTCGCAGACATCCTCGGCAAGCTCCCACCCCGATTGGTAGTTTTTATTTTTAGCAACTCCGATGAATTCTGTGTCGTAGATCCAGTTCATCAGGTCATACTTATCTTTAAAATGATAGTAAAAGCTCTTGCGGTTCATCTGACATCGTTCGCAGATGTCGCTGACACTGATCTTGTGAAAGGGTTTGGTATCCATCAACTCCTTGAGCGCGTCCGCCAATGCCTTCTTTGTGATGTTGGAATCTGCCAAACACCGCACCTCCTTTTTGCTATCTTATAGAAAATATTATCATATCCCTCTGTAAAATTCAATCAAAATCCAACGAAAATCTCTCTTCTTCTCCTGATTCGAGTGAATTCTTTCTTTTGCTTATTTTTGGGACAGATTGGCAAAACCGTCCCAAAAAGTAACGCTTTTACTTTGGCGGGGAAAAGTGTAACATTCTCCCCATTTGTCCAGTGCAAACCATCGTCTCGGCTGATAAACTTTTAATAGCAACAAAAACCAAAATGACGGGAGGTTTTTACTTTGTTGTATCATTATCAAAAGAAGCAAGAGGTCCTGGAAAGTCTATCGAGCAATCCGCAGACCGGACTTTCCACCCAGCAGGTGGAAAAGCTGACCGAGCAATACGGTCCCAACCGCCTGAAGGAGAAAAAGAAGAAGAGCAATCTGCAGCGCTTCTTCGACCAGTTTAAAGATGTCATGATTATCATCCTGCTCATCGCGGCAGCCATCTCCTTTGGTATTGCCTGCGTGGAAGGGGACCCGATGGAATTTTTTGAGCCGGTGCTCATCCTTCTGATCGTCGTTCTCAACGCCATCATGGGTATGATGCAGGAGAGCAAGGCGGAAAAGGCGCTGGACGCTTTAAAAAATATGTCTGCCCCACATGCCAGGGTATTGCGAAACGGCAAGACCGAGGTCATTGACGCCTCCCTGCTGGTGCCCGGCGACATCATCCATCTGGAAGCCGGCGACTTTGTCCCTGCCGATGCCCGCCTGCTTGACAGCTCCAACCTCAAGAGCGAAGAATCCGCCCTCACCGGCGAATCGGTTCCTTCCGAAAAGGACGCTGACGCTGTGGTGGAAGAAAAAGCTCCTCTGGGCGACCGCAGCAACATGGTCTTCTCCGGCTGCTCCATCACCTACGGTACTGCCGATGCCGTTGTCACCGCTACCGGCATGGACACCGAAATGGGCAAGATTGCCGGTCTGCTGGAAGGTGCAGAAGATGGTCAGACCCCTCTGCAGAAAAAGCTGGCAAAACTAGGCAAGAACTTAGGGTTGCTGGCTCTGGCTGCCTGTGCCATCATCTTTGTGGTTGGTTTAATCAATGGCATTCCGGTTCTGGAAATCTTTATGACCTCGGTATCTCTGGCTGTTTCCGCTATCCCGGAAGGTCTGCCTGCCATCGTCACCATCGTCCTTGCCATCGGCGTTCAGCGAATGGTCAAGAAGAATGCTTTGATCCGCCGTCTGCCAGCGGTCGAAACGCTGGGCAGTGCCTCGGTCATCTGCTCAGATAAAACCGGTACTCTTACCCAGAACCGCATGACCCTGGTCAAAGCATATCTGGATGAAACCGGCGAAGTAGAGGACATCAGTGAAAACAATTCCCCTGCTGTTCGTCAGCTGCTGGATTACGGTACCCTGTGCTGCGACGGAACTGTCACCTTTGAAGACGGTCAGGAACACCACATCGGCGACCCAACCGAAACCGCCATCGTTCTGGCTGCTCATAAAAACGGCAGCCCACAAGAGCAGCTCAACCAGCAGTATCCTCGCCTGGCACAGATTCCGTTTGATTCCGACCGCAAGCTGATGACCAGCATCAACCGCATCGACGGTAAAAATATCGTCATCGTCAAAGGCGCTTTCGACATGATGCTGTCCCGCTGCATCAAGGGCAATTTTGAAAAGGCACACCAGATCAACGATGAAATGAGCTCCAACGCGCTGCGTGTTTTGGCAATCGGCTACCGCGAAATCGACCGGATTCCACAGAAGCTGACCTCCGAAGAGATTGAAAACGGTCTGACCCTGATGGGTCTGGTCGGTATGATCGACCCACCGCGTCCTGAAGCAAGAGCTGCCGTAGCCACCTGCCGCGAAGCCGGCATCCGTCCGGTTATGATTACCGGTGACCACGTTGTTACTGCCTCTGCGATTGCAAAAGACCTTGGCATCCTCAAGGAAGGCGACCTTGCCATCACCGGCGCACAGCTGGATGCTATGAGCGAGGAAGAACTTGCACAGAATGTCGATAAAATTTCCGTCTATGCCCGTGTTTCCCCTGAGAACAAGATTCGCATCGTCCGCGCATGGCAGGACAAAGGTCAGGTGGTATCCATGACCGGTGACGGTGTCAACGATGCTCCTGCACTGAAAGCAGCTGACATCGGCTGCGCTATGGGCATCACCGGCACCGACGTTGCCAAAGGCGCTGCCGACATGACCCTGACCGACGACAACTTCGCCACCATTGTCGATGCTGTCCGCGAAGGTCGAGGCATCTATTCCAACATCCGCAAGGTGGTCGGCTTCCTGCTTGGCACCAACATCGGCGAGGTGCTGACCGTCTTTACCGCCATGCTGCTGTGGCACAAGACCCCGCTGCTTTCGATGCAGCTGCTGTGGATTAACCTGGTCACCGACAGCCTGCCTGCCATCGCACTGGGCATGGAGGCTGTGGAAAGTGACATCATGCAGCACAAGCCAAAATCCAAAGATGAAGGCTTGTTCGCTCACGGTTTGGGATTGCGCGTTGTTCTGCAAGGCATGATGTTCGCGCTGCTGACCCTCTCCTCCTTCTGGATGGGACAGAACATGGTCGGTACCCTTGCTGCCGGTCAGACAATGGCATTCATCACCCTGTCTATTTCCCAGTTGGTACAATCCTACAATATGCGTTCGGAACGTTCTTTGTTCCACATCGGTCCGTTCTCCAACAAAAAGCTCAATCAGGCGTGCCTGGCTTCCCTAGCGCTGGTGCTGCTGGTCCTCTTCACCCCTCTCCGCATTGCCTTTGGTCTGGCTGCTCTGCCTGCCAAGATGTACCTGATTGCCTTTGGACTTTCCTTCGTTCCTCTTCTGGTGATGGAATTTTCCAAAAAGTTCGGTCTGATTAAACACCAACACTAATTGAGTATTGCATAAAATAGTCTGGAAAAAAGTAAAACAGGTTCTGCGCAGTATGGTACTGCGCAGAACCTGTTTTTATATCTTTATCTCTTTGTCTGTCCGAAAGCAAATTTCTATCTTTCCCTCATGGGTGCCGTTCTCCACCCATTCCGATGTCGTACCGTCGGGTCGTTCCAGTCCCAGGGTATCGTAGTAGTCGTTGGAAAATACAATCTTCTCATACGGAAATTCTTCCTGCAAGCGTTTGATATAGCCAAACGGGTCCGGCTGCGGGACCACCCCGATTTCCTCAGTGATGGTTTTGAGCACCTGTTGCACCTGCGGGCTGCTGATGTAATCCACTTCCTCCTGTTGGCGGAGAAATCTTTCAAATTCCTCCCGCTTCCAGCCGATGACCTGCTGCAACGAGTTCGTATGACCGACCGCCAGGAGCAAGCTTAAAAAATCTGCAAAGCTGCGCGCAATCGGATAGACCAGATGCCCGCCGTAATTTTCCGGGTTGACACAAAAGACCGTTTCTGCAAATCCCGGCACAAAGCAGTAGTGGATGGCACCGTCCCATCCGATGATTTCAGCTCCTATGGGTGTGCAAAACCAGGGGTCTGCATTTCCAACCTCTAAGCCAATCCAGCTGCCGTCCAACTCAAGCGCCCGATATTGCTGATACAAATGGCTCACTACTCATTCCTCCCTCATTGCTACCGAGTTTTCTTTTTCTTTGGCGCAGGCAATTCTTCATACATGGCACGAAACAGTCCGACCAAAAATTCCGGCTCCTCCACCTCTTCGACCAACAGCATCTCCTTTGCTCCCTCATAAGGCGTTTCATATCGGATTCTCGGCAGATAGGAACGCGCTGCCTGCACCGGTTTGACCAGCAGGCGGTTGTCATAGATGCCTCCTACAATCTTTCCACGGTAGTACAAAATATACTCGCCCATCATTGCACGGCTGCTGACTCCGTCCAACGCGGACAGCTGCTCCAAAATAAACTGCAAATATTCTTTGCTGGATGCCATCTTTTTTGCCTCCCTATTTTTCTTACAGGACTGCCTGTTGGTTTCCATTCTACCATATCCTTTGCCCGTCCGCTACCCTGCTTTTCAAAATAAAATCCCCCATCCAAACAGAAAATCTGTTCGAATGGGGGAAGCTCCGATTTTCCCGAATGTGCCCGGGAAACGGTTAAAAGTTTCTATGGCTGTCCGCATAGCTGAACTGTTCCCGTCTGCGGCGGCGGTTGCGCTTCATCAGTGTGATGATAACCGACAAAGCCAATGCGCCCAGCAAAAACAGTGGCATACTCCAGTAGTTGTAGCCTGCCTCTGCGCTCATGATTTCGGTCCACAGCTGGTCCAGATAACGGTTGGTATCCTCCGACAGATTGACATAAACCTCTGTGTTTTCCAGCTTATCGTCGCTCGGATAGATTACTGGGTTGTTGCGGGTTTCTTCATCCAGCAATGCCAGCGCTGCGTCGTTTGGTGTGGAATACTGGATGTATTCAATATTGGCAGCGGCAATCTCCGGCTCGTTGAGGAAGTTGATGTACATCTCCGATGCCAGCTTCTTCAAACGGCTCTCCTCGGTGTCCTCTTTAATCTTCGGAATACACACCGCATCAAAGAAGAGGTTGGTTCCCTCCTTCGGGATGACAAACCGCAAGCTTTCGTTGACCGCCATCATATTGATAGCGTCACCGGCATAATAAGGTGCGATGGCTGCCTCGTTGCCCTGCATCTTATCAAAAATCTGGTCCATAACATACGCTTGCACCAGCGGTTTTTGTTCCTTGAGCAGTTGCGCAGCCTGATCCAGCTCCATCTGGTCCTCGGTATTGATGCTGTATCCCAGCCGCATCAGCGCAATGGCAAAAGCATCTTTGGAGTTAGAAAACTGCAAAATCTGTTTGGCAAAGTTTGGGTCCCACATCACATCCCAGCTGTCCGGGTCGAAGCCCAGCATATCGTAGTTGTAGATGAGTCCCACCGTTCCCCAGGTGTACGGAACCGAGTAGAGGTTCTGCGGGTCGTAGGAGGGGTTTTTGAATTTTTCGGAGATGTGGCGGAAGTTTGGGATGTTCTCAAAATCCAGCGGCTCCAGCATATCTTCGTCAATCATACGGGAAACCATATAATCCGACGGAAAGATAACATCATAGGTGGTGCCGCCGCTTTTTAACTTTGCGTATAAAGATTCGTTTGTATCAAATTGAGTATAGTTTACTCGAATGCCGGTCAGTTTCTCAAACTCCGCATTGACATCCAGCGAATCGTCATCTCCGTTGGAGATATATTCACCCCAGTTGTATACATTGATGGTGACCCCTTTATCCGCCAGCTGAGAGTAGTAGTCCATATCGTAGCTGCTCTCCCGGTCTGCCACACAGCCAAGGGTCATCCCCGACACCAGTGCTGCGCTCAGTGCCAGAAGGCTCAGTCTGGAGAAAAATCCTTTTTTCTTCACTAAAACTCACCCTCCCGTTTGGAGCCTGCTTTGGATACAGGTCTGGTCATCGCCTTTGCTTTTCGGCTGCTGACCACATTATAGATGACCAGCACCAGCAGGACCACCACAAACATAATGGTGGACAGCGCGTTGATTTTCGGGCTGACCCTTCTGCGGGTCATACTGTAAATTGCCACCGGCAGTGTCTGGATGGAAGCGCCGCTGACAAAGTAGGAGATGACAAAGTCATCCATCGAATAGGTCAGCGCCATCAAAAAGCCGGACACGATGCCGGGCATAATCTCCGGGATGACCACCTTGGTGAAGGCTTTGAGCGGATTGCAGCCCAAATCCAGTGCCGCATCGTAGGTATTTTTGTCCATCTGCCGCAGTTTGGGCAGCACGTTCAGGATGACATAGGGGACATTGAAGGTGATGTGTGCCACAATCAGCGTCTGCATACCAAATTCCATCTTCAGATAGATGAACAACAGCATCAGCGCAACGCCGGTGATGATTTCCGGGTTGATCATCGGCAGATAGGTAAAGGTCATGACCACCGAGCGCAGCTTTTTATTCATCTTATCCAGACCGATGGCTGCCAGCGTTCCCAGCACCGTTGCGATGACCGAGGAGACGATGGCAACTACCAGCATCACCAAAAAGGACTGCATGATGACCCGGTCGTGGAACAATTCCTCATACCAGCGCAGGGTAAAGCCGGTCCAGGTATTTCTGCTCTTGCTGTCGTTAAAGGAAAAGATAATCAACACGGCAATGGGTGCATACAGAAAAGCCATGACCAACCAGATGTACAGCGAAGAAAACCATCTGCTTTTTCTCATAAGATTCTCCCCTCCATTTCCTCATCATCAAAGTTGCTCATAATGCTCATACACAGCAGGACAACCACCATCAGCACCAGCGAGATGGCAGAGCCCAGGTTTGGATTGTAGGAGTTGCCCAGGAACTGCAGCTCGATGATGTCGCCGATGAGCTGGTTGGTGCCGCCGCCGAGCATCTTGGAGATGATGAAGGTGGAAATTGCCGGCACAAACACCATGGTAATGCCGGTGCTGACACCCGGAAGGCTCAGCGGAACGACCACCCGTGCCATCACCTGGAAGGTGTTGCCGCCCAGGTCCTGTGCCGCCTCGATGACATCGTTGCCAATCTTGCACATGGTGGTGTACAGCGGCAGAATCATAAATGGAATGTAGTTGTACACCATGCCCAGGATAACAGCGCCCTGGGTGTTGATCATCTGGAGCGGACCGATGCCGAATAAGCCTAAAAATTTATTGATTAGACCGTTATTTTCCAGAATGGTCATCCATGCAAAGGTGCGCAGCAAAAAGTTCATCCACATCGGCAGCATGACCATGACAAACAACGTCTGCTTCTGGAAGCCCTGCTTGCGGGAAAGGATGTATGCCAGCGGGTAAGCGATGATGATGCACAGGATGGTCGCAATCGTTGCCAGCTTGATCGAGCGCAAAAGCACGCTCATGTGCTCGCCGCCGCGGGCAATATTTTCCAAAGTAAACTGTCCCTGTGGGTCGGTCAGTGCAAAAAATGCCACCATCCCCAGGGGGATCGCGATAAACAAAACCATCCACACAACATACGGCACTGCGGGCAGAGCGCCCAGCAGCGACCGTTTCTTTTTATCCGATTTTTTCATCCCATCACGCCTCCATCTTTTTCATGATATGGATGTCCTCTGGACGCACGTTCATGCCGATGTGCGCACCCACCGCCTGGCTCTGGGTGGAGTGGATCAGCCACTTATATCCATGCGCATCCACAGTGATTTCATAGTGGACTCCTTTAAAGACGACCGACTCCACCTCGCCGCTGATGGGGGAGGTTTCATAATCGCCTACAATGATGTCCTCGGGACGGATAACAACGTCGACCCTCTCGTTCTCTGCAAATCCCTTGTCCACACACTTGAACGCCTGACCTGCAAACTCAACTTCAAAGTCCTCGTACATAACGCCGTCGATGATGTTGCTCTCTCCGATAAAGTCAGCAACAAAGGCATTCTTTGGCTCGTTGTAAATATCCTGCGGAGTGCCGATCTGCTGGATTTCACCGTCCTTCATAACCACCACCCGGTCGGACATGGTCAATGCCTCCTCTTGGTCGTGGGTAACATAAATGAAGGTAATCTTCAGCGACTTCTGAATCCGCATCAGCTCGGTCTGCATCTCCTTGCGCAGTTTTAAGTCCAAAGCGCCCAGCGGCTCATCCAGCAGCAGGACCTTTGGCTCGTTGACCAGCGCGCGGGCGATGGCAACACGCTGCTGCTGACCACCAGAAAGCTGGTTGATGTTTCGGTTTTCAAAGCCAACCAGACCCACCAGCTTGAGCATCTCTTTAACCTTCTGTGCAATCAGCTTTTTATCCATCTTTTTGATGTTCAGTCCGAACGCAACGTTATCAAACACGTTCAAATGCGGAAACAACGCATACCGCTGAAAAACGGTGTTGACGTTGCGCTTGTAAGGCGGCATTCCGTTGATTTTTTTTCCGTCGAAGAAAATATCTCCCGCACTTGGCTCCACAAATCCGCCAATAATGCGCAGCGTGGTTGTTTTGCCACAGCCGGAAGGTCCCAAAAAGGTCACGAATTCCTCATCGTGAATATCCAGATTGATTCCCTTGAGGATACGCTGACCGTCAAACTCGACCACGATATCCTTTAAACTAATCAAAATATTTTCCTTCATCTGCACTGCATCTCCCTCATGTGGTTTTTCTAGGGGCTTTGTCAGCACCGCAGACGCTCTCCAGCGCCGCACTGTCTGCCCGTGCCTGTCTTTCGACCTAATTACCATATACAACTATATCATAAGGTGACAGGATGTCAATATTTTTCGCTGTTTTTCTGCAAATTTTGGTATTTTCCATCATTTATTGCTTCTGTTGTCCGCTTATCCTGTTTAGATTCCAAAATCCTTTGATTTTCTTTTGTTTTCATCTTCTTTTTTCACGGTTTTTACTTTGGAAGGATTGAAAGCGCCGGCTGCCCTTGCATTCAAAGAAAAAAATTGGTATCATAAAAAGCAGAAAAAGGACACATTTCATACCGGACCGCCCGATGGCGGTGAGATTAAAGGAGAATTGATTTTGAAAGTAACGCTGACCGCTCCCTGCCATTTTGGACTGGAGAGCGTTTTATCGTCCGAGGTCCGCAGAATGGATGCGGAAAATGTTCAGGTCACCGACGGCAGAGTCACCTTTGACGGCGACGAACAGATGATTGCCCGCGCCAACATCGGTCTGCGCACCGCCGAACGGGTACAGCTGGTATTGGGACAGTTTGAAGCCCGCAGCTTTGAAGAGCTGTTCCAAGGGGTCAAACGCATCCGCTGGGAGGACTACATCGGCAGAAAGGATGCCTTTCCGGTCAAGGGCGGCTGGTCGCTCAAATCGCAACTGTACAGCATCCCCGACTGCCAGTCGATTATCAAAAAGGCGATTGTCACCCGTCTCCAGCAGGCGTACGGCGTCAGCTGGTTTGAGGAGAGCGGCAGCACCTGTGCGGTCGACTTCTCCATCCACCACGACCAGGTGATGATTACAATGGATACCTCCGGCACCGGACTGCACAAACGCGGCTACCGCAAAAGCTCGGTCATCGCGCCCATCAAGGAGACCCTTGCAGCCGGCATCATCGACATTGCTCATGTCTATCCAGACTCCCAGCTGTATGACCCGTTCTGTGGCTCCGGCACCCTGCTGATTGAAGGAGCCATGCACGCCATGCGCATCGCTCCGGGACTGCGCCGCCGCTTCTCGGCTGAAAAATGGCACTGGCTGCCCGCCTCGGTCTGGCAGCAGGAACGCCAGCGCGCCTTTGACCTCATCCGCCGCGATTCCACCTTCCGCGCATGGGGAAGCGACATCGACCCGCAGGCAGTGGAGCTTGCGCTGCACAACGCAAAGCAGGCAGGCGTGGATGCGCGCATCCAGGTGGTGCAGCGGGATGTCCGCGATTTCTCCATCCCGGTCGAGAAAGGCGTGGTCATCTGCAACCCACCATACGGCGAGCGTCTGCTCGATTTAAAGGCGGCGCAGGAAATCTACCGCACAATGGGCAAGGTGTTCTGTCAGGGTCACCCGCACCGCTACTATATCATCAGCCCGGACATGGAGTTTGAACGCTCCTACGGCAAGACTGCGGACAAGCGCCGCAAGCTTTACAACGGCATGATCCCCTGCCAGCTGTATATGTACTTTAAACAATAAAGCGCTGAATGTGTGGAAACTCCTTTATGAAAAGATATGGTTTTTTCTATGAAATGACTTTAAACTGTATTGACCTTTAAAGAGGAAAGTAGTATAATAAAGTCAACAAAATAAAAAGGACTCAACCTAAATATTTTGTACACTATCGCAAAAGGGGTTGAAACAATGAAGGTTAACATCACAGCCAGAAACACAGGTATCAAAGATTCTTTCCGCGCAAGGGTTGAAAAGAAGCTTGCCAAATTTGACAAATTCTTCGGCGACAGCGCACAGGCGCAGGTCACTGTCATCCATTCCGGTGACCATGAAACAGTAGAGGTCACCATCAAATCAGAAGGTCTTTTCTTCCGTGCCGAAAGAACGGCTGATGAACGCGAAGATGCTTTGGAAGCCGTCATTGACTCCCTGTTCCGTCAGATTGTCAAAAACAAATCCAAGCTGGAAAAACGGATGAAAGCCGCAGCCTTCACACCTGACTTTGTGGAGGAGATGTATGAGCCTGACGAATACAAGGTCGTCAAAACCAAACGCTTCCCGGTAAAGCCAATGGAGGTTGAAGAAGCCATCCTGCAAATGAATATGCTCGACCACACCTTCTTTGTATTCCGCAACGCTGAAAGCGGCGAGATCAATGTCGTATACAAACGCCACGACGGCAACTACGCTCTGATTGAACCGGAAGAAGAATAAACGATAAGCAAAGGCTGTCTGTACAAAATGTACAGACAGCCTTTTTTATTTCTCTTCTGTTTGGTCGTTGAGCATCCGGTTGACTGCGCTGAACAGCGCATAGACCGAAGCTGCGATAATGTCGGTGTGAATCCCGCATCCCCAGTATTGCCTGCCCGCATCCGAGGTAATGCCAATATAGGCGATGGCTCGCGAGGTAGAACCGCGCTCCAGCGCATGCTCCTGGTAAACGATGTCATGGAAGCGTACATCCAATCCCTTGCCCAGCGCATTGCTGACCGCATCAAAGCGACCATTTCCCCGTCCGGTCAGCTCCAGCTGTTGTCCGTGGAATTGCAGCAGCACGGTAGTGCGGTAAATATCCTTGTGGACAAAATAAAAATCCTCCAGGCAGATGGGCGCAGACAGATTCAAATAGGTATCCTTGAAAATCCGGTGCAGCTCCTCGACCGAAAGTTCCCGGCTTTGCTGCTCGGAAATACTTTTCACCCGATACCCAAACTCTTCCCGCATCTTTTTGGGCAGATTGATTCCGTAATGGTGTTCCAGCAGGTAGCCGATGCCACCCTTACCTGACTGAGAGTTGATGCGGATGACATCATGCTCATAGCTGCGCCCAATGTCCCGTGGGTCCAACGGCAGATAGGGAACATTCCATTGGGAATTCGGATGCTGCTTTCTCCAACGAAAGCCTTTGGCAATCGCATCCTGATGGGAGCCGGAAAAGGCGGCAAATACCAGCTCTCCTCCGTATGGGTGACGCGGAGAAATCTGCATACCGGTGGATTCCTCGTACATCTGTGCGACCTTTGGCAGGTCGGAAAGGTCCAGCTGCGGGTCTACTCCGTGGGAATACAGGTTGAGCGCCAAAGTGACCAAATCCACATTTCCGGTGCGTTCCCCATTGCCAAACAAGGTCCCTTCCACCCGCTGCCCGCCAGCCAGCAATCCCAGCTCTGCCTCCGCTACAGCGCTGCCGCGGTCGTTGTGCGGGTGCAGCGAAAGAATGACCCGCTCCCGATGGTGCAGATGGGTACTGATATACTCCACCTGATTGGCATAGACGTGCGGCAGCGAAAGGGAGACAGTGGATGCCAGATTGAGGATGACCGGCAGCGGCGATTCTCCCCATTCCTCCACCACCGCATTGCAGATTTCCAACGCAAAATCCGGCTCGGTGGCAGTAAAGCTTTCCGGCGTGTATTCCAGCTGGATCTTCCCCTTGATTTTTGCTGCACACTCTTTGATAACTCGAACTGCCGAAACAGCAATTTCGATGATTTCTTCCTTCGATTTTTCAAAGACCTGCTCCCGTTGTGCCCGCGAGGTGGGGTTGTACAGGTGGACGATTGCCTGTTTGCAGCCGGAAAGCGACTGCATGGTCCGGCGGATGATTGGTTCTCGTGCCGGTGTAAGAACCTGAATCATCACCTGCGGCGGAATCAGATTGTGCTCGATCAGGGTGCGCACAAACTGGTATTCGGTGTCACTGGCAGCCGGAAAGCCAACCTCGATTTCCCGAAATCCCATCCGGCACAAAAATAAAAAGAGCGCTTTTTTCTTTTCCAAATCCATCGGAACAACCAGCGATTGGTTGCCGTCGCGCAAATCCACACTGCACCAGCGCGGAGCGGCATCCACATACTCCCGATGCATCCATTGATACTCTGTCTGCTCCGGTGCAAAATAATTTCGGCTATACTTGTCTACATTTTTCATGGGGACCGCTCCTTCCTTTCTCCCTGCCGGTACAATCGCCTACCGGTGGGTGGTTATTTTTTCAGCTTGGTCCTGCTGCCGTCGGGGTGCTGAATCACCACATTTTGCAGGGTCGCACGCAGATTGTTTTTCATGCTATCAACATATTCCCGGCGCAGCAACTGCTGCTCCTGTTTTTCCTCCTCTGTCAGCTCACGCTCACGGGACAGTCTGCTCAGCTGGCTGATTCGGTCGATTTTCTTCTGTTCCATCCGTTTCCTCTTCTTTCTGATTCTCTTCTCCGTCCTGTGCGGACGGCTCGGGGAGAAGCTCCTTTTGCAGCTCCTCTAAAAAATTGGTCTCATCATATTTGCGGGCAATCAGGGTGATCTGTGCCACACACTGTTGGTCGGAGTCGATGTAGTAGCTGTACACCACCTTTTCGTACTCCTGGGGTATCTTCAGCTTTTTTTCCAGCGACTGCACCATCTGTTCCACCTGCTCGGGCAAGGGCTGAACGGTGCTGATGGTCAAATCCCTCCCGTGGTAAACAAAGGAGAGCACCTGTGTCTGCTGCGGCAACGAGTTGATGATATGGGTCAGGATGCTAAAATCGTTGCGCGGAACAAATTCAAAGCCTGCCACTGCCCGCAAAAACGCCTTGAGGTACTCGTACACCACCGTCTGCATCTTTTTTCCCTGGGAGGTCAGGCTCGCTCCTTCGCTGATGCCGTCCACCAGATTGTTGATGACCTCGATGCGCTCCGCCCGTGCAAAGGCGATGGTCTTGCCCGCTGTGCGTATGCCAAAAAACATCAGCAAAAGGGCGGAAAGAAAAAAGATGAGTCCGATGCAGATTTTTTCAAACCATTTTTTCATTCCGTCCCTCTTTCATCCTTGCTGTATTATGGCTGCTTTGGTAAATCATACGGATCGCTTGCCCCGGTGTAGCCTTCTGGCAGCTCCTGCTGCAAATATTCCTCCAGGCACAGTCCGCTTTCCTTCATCAGTTTGGCGTGGGTCTTGCCGACAAAGCGGTAATGCCACGACTCGTAGATGATGCCGGTGACTTCCTGCTTGTCCTGCGGGTAGCGCAGCACGAAGCCGTACTCTGCCGCGTGTTCGCTGAGCCACTGACCGGCTGGCGTGTCTGCAAAGCCTGCATCGAGCATCTGGTAGGTCGGGGTGACGATGTCTGCTGCCAAGCCCGTCTGATGCTCACTGGTGCCCGGGATGGCGGTTTCGGTGGCAGTTTTGGCATATGCTTCCTCTTCACTCATCCCCTGTGCCATGTATGCCTGCTGCGAGCGGTCGAACAGCTGCTGCTGTTTTTCAACCGAGCGGTACGCCGAGCAGAGCATCAGCTCCACTCCGTCCTCTTTGGCTGCCTGTATCATCTCCCGCATGGCAGGCGCTGCCCGCTTGTCCATCTCATAGCCGTTCTGGACCTCTTCAGTCTGGATGCTCCAGTCCTGCGGCAGCGGATTTTCGGCATTGGCAAGCAGCAGGTAGTATTCTTCCTTCTCCTTGGCAAATTCCTCCGCCAGCTGCTGCTGTTTTGTTTCCTGTGAGGACTGCCCCTGCTCTTCTTTCTGGGAGGAGCTTTCCACAGGCGCTTCCTCTTTTTCTTCCTGCTGTACGTCGGCTGATGGCGGCTCCTGCTGTTGGCTGCGGTCGGAGAGGAAAATCCCCGCGGCGGTTCCAACTCCCAGCAGTCCAATCAAGGCAATGGTCACAATCGTTTTCACATTCATCTATGGTCCCTCCCATTTCGGGTACTATTCCATATTTCCTGTTTCATACATGATGATGGACAAAGCTGCCAGCGGCGCCGTTTCACAGCGCAGGATGCGTTTTCCCAGCGAGAGGATGCTGCATCCGGCAACCTTTGCCCGCTCGACCTCGTCCTCATCAAAGCCTCCCTCCGCTCCGATGAGGATGGCAATTTTCCCTGTTGCCGATTGCAGCAGCTGTCTTGCCGGAGCGGTGGCGTTTTCATAAAAAAGGATGGGACATCCGCTCTGCTGCATCTGTCTGAGCGCCTGGTCCAGCTCAAGCAGCGGGTTTACCTGCGGGATAATCCCTCTGCCGCTCTGCTTTGCTGCCTCCAACGCGATGCGGTTGTATCGCTCAAGCTTCTTCTTCATGGATTTGGCATCCGGTCGGGAAACACAGCGACGGGTCATCACCGGTGTGATGCTGTTCACACCCAGCTCCACCGCCTTCTGGATAATCAGCTCCAGCTTGTCCGCTTTGGGCATCGCCTGATACAGATGGACCGAGACATTCGGCTCGGTGACGCTGGGCGAACGGGACAGCACCTTCAGGTCAATCTGCTCCTCGGTGATCCCTTCTATTATACACGCATAGTCATATCCCTTTGTGTCGCAAACGGTCAGCGGCTGACCGTTTTTCATCCGAAGCACGCGGGCGATGTGTTTGGCGTCCTCTCCTGTGATGCTGCCGCTGTTCTGGTCAATATTTTCGGTAAAAAATCTGGGCATATCCTTCTCCTGTTACTTTGCCTTGCAAGCCAAAGCGACCCAGCCGCCGGAGGTGCGGCGTTCGATGACGGTAAAGCCGTTGGCAGCAAGGGCATCCTGCACATCCTGCTCTCTGGTATCGATGATGCCGGAGGTGATAAAGATGCCGTCCTGTGCAAGATATTTGCCGACATCCCGGCTCAAACGGATGATGACATCCGCCACGATGTTGGCGCAGATCAGCTGGAAGCTGCCCTCCACCTGGCTGGTCAAATCGCCCTTGTGGAAGGCGATGCGGTCGGCAACCTTGTTGAGCGCGGCATTTTCACCCGCTACCTTGACTGCAACCTCGTCGATGTCACAGCCTTTGATCTCCTTTGCACCCAGCAGTGCCGCTGTGATGGCAAGGATACCGCTTCCGCAGCCGACGTCCAGCACCGAGTCTTCCGGTGTGATGTACTTTTCCAGCAGCTCCATGCACAGTCTGGTGGTATCGTGGGTTCCGGTACCAAACGCCATACCCGGATTGAGGGTCAGCATGACGTCGCCCTGCTGCGGCTGATACTCCTCCCAGGAAGGGCAGACCACCAGATGCTCGCCCACCCGTACCGGATGATAATACTTCTTCCATGCGTTGGACCAGTCTTCTTCGTTGACATTGTCCAGTTCCAGCTCTAGGCGACCATAGCGTCCTTCGCTGTCCTGTGCCTTCAGACGGGCTACAATTTCTCTTGCTCCTGCTAGTTCCTCCATTCCCTGTGGGTTGTCCGCCACATAGAGGGTCACGCTGGTCTCGCAGTTTTTCATCTTCTTCATAACATCCTGGTCGATGTAATCCCAGTGCGGGGTGGTATCGTGCAGAAATTCATCAAAGTCCTGTGCGTCCTCGATGACAAATCCGCCGATTCCCAAATCCAGCAAGCTGCCGGTCAACGGCTCGATTCCCTCGGTGGTTGTATAAATCTTGACCTGTGTCCAGTTCATATCCTTCGTCCTTTCTGTTATCCAATGAGCGGCGGACAGGCGTTCTGTCCGCCGCTGCCGGTTATTCTTCGTCCTTATTGATTTTAAAGATCATCCTCAAAATGCCGGAGAGAAATTTTGGGCTTTTGATGACCACTACCTTCATCTGTGCTGCCTCCTTTTTCATCAGTCAAGCGTTTTGCTTTTGCTGTATTCTATGTACAGTGCGCTTGTTTTGTGAAAAAGGCAGCTTTTTTAATCGCCGCCGGTGGAGAGAATCACAAGGATTCCCTGTTTGACCGAAATCTGTGCGGGCTGTCCCTCCAAAAAGGAATTGCTGACCCCGATGGGAAAATCGTTGGTGAGCTGTGCATCCTCCAGCTCATACTTTGCGTGGCGGATGCACACCCCGCTTGCACAGTCGCTGTGGCAGAATACCGAAAAGTGAAATCCCTGCTGATACGGAATCTGCGCTGTCTGTCCTCCCTTGATGACGGTGATACAGCAGCTGCTGTCGATAATCTGTGCTGCCGCTCCGTGCTCCACCGCGTACACCAGTGTCTGGATATTGGCAAGGGTGTGATCCAGCCTGCCGCCCAGCATCCCGACCAGCAGCAGCCTCTCGTATCCGCGCTGCAAAGCCTGCTTGACCGCCAGCATGGTGTCGGTGTCATCCTTTTCGATGGGGTAGCGCAGCAGCTCGCAGTCGGACTGCACCACTCCTGCATAGGAATCAAAGTCGCCCAGCACCAGCTGCGGAGAAAATCCCAGCTGCACACAATGCCGGTAACCGCTGTCCGCACAGATGAGGTAGTCCTCCTGCCGCACCAGATTTTTGATCTGCTCGGGGTCACCGATCTGCCCTCCGCCAAAAATCACGCATCGTTTCATCTGTCTGTCCCTTTCCCTAAAGCTGCAAACCTTAGCGGTTCAGCTCCCATTCCTTGATATTTTTTGCCTGCTCATACAGGTTGAGGTAGCTTTGATGGCGGCTTTGCGAGATTTCCCCATCCTTGACCGCCTGCAAAACAGCGCAGCCCGCTTCCTTGGTGTGGGAACAGCCGCGGAATCGGCATTTGCCCTCGTAGTCGTGCATCTCCCGGAAGCAACCCGCCAGCTCGTCCTTGAGGATGGTCTGGAATTTTTCCAGGTCTACTGCGGAAAATCCGGGTGTGTCCGCTACAAATCCTCCCTGCGGCAGCTCAAACAGCTCCACATGGCGGGTGGTGTGTCTGCCTCTGCCCAGCTTTTGGCTGATGTCGCCGGTGTCCAGGCTCAATCTCGGGTCGATGGCGTTGAGCAGGGTGGACTTGCCTGCGCCGGAGTTTCCGCAGAAGGCGCTGGTCTTATCCTTGAGCATCTCCATCACCTCTTGGATACCCTGATGCTCCAGCGTCCGCGTTTCATACACGGCAAAGCCTGCTTTGCGGTAAATATCGGCAAATTCCTTCGGGTCGGCAAGGTCGCACTTGGTGATGACGATGACCGGCTCGATCTTCTGATATTCTGCAATGGCAATCAATTTATCCAGAACAAAGGCGTTCGGAGCCGGGTCAGCGATGGAAACCACCAGCACCAGCTGGTCCAGATTTGCCAGCGGCGGACGCACCAGGCTGTTGCTGCGTGGCTCGAGCTGTACGACATAGCCTGTTCCCTGCTCGGTCAATTCCACCGTTGCCCAATCGCCCACACAGGGCTTGATGTTCTGCTGACGAAAGGCTCCCCTCGCTCTGCATTCGACGACCGGACCGCCGGACTGCGGTGCCACATAGTAAAATCCACCCAACGATTTGACGATCCTGCCCATTATCTTCTGCTGTATCAAGATATTGTGTTTCCTCCATTCTGACGTTTTTTCCCATTATAGCAAATTTCCCGGGAAAATGCGAGAGCTTCCCGCAAAATTCCCTTGCACTGATACGACAAAACAGCCCTGCCGCCTCAAAGGACAGCGCGGGCTGTTTTTCTATCGGTTATTCGTCGTCGTCCTCCTGCGGCTGCTGGTATCCGTCGTCCCGCTCTTCATCGGCGTGTTCTTCCTTGGAAAGGGACTCTCCCAGACCCTGCAGGTCGGTGGTTTCCACCTTGGTGCCGTTGTCAAAGTTGACATCATAGCTCTTGTACAACTGACCGTCGATATAAATTTCCACCTTTGCATCCCCCTTACCGCTCGGCTTGGTGGTCCAGGTCGACTGTCTGGAGAGGTCCGGGTCGCCGTAGCCGGTTTCCTTGCCATCCACAAAGGTCTGGACGTGTACCGTATCGTCGCCCTGCGGCAGGTCGAATTTAATCTCAATCTGTCTTGGCTTGTTCGGGTCCTCCCAACCGTCGCCGCCCATGACGGTAACGCCGATCACCGTACCTGCCGGTACCAGCGCATCCTCCGATGGGCTCTGCTCCAAAATGGTTCCTGCCGCCTGCTGACCCGGCAGAGGATTGCCGTCCTCATCGGTATCCGGCTGCACCTCCCGCACGCACTCGATGCGCAGACGTTTGGTGGAAAGCAAGGTCTTTGCCTCGTGGAAGTTCATTCCGACCACCAGCGGCACCGTCTGATTCTGCTCCTGCGAGCCTAAGCTGACATAGACGCTGACTTCATCGCCCTCTGCCACCTCTTCACCGGCTTTGGGCGCTGTCTTGACCACCGTTCCCGATGGATACTCATTAGAGTAGGTTTCTGTCTCGGTCCACTTGATGCCCTTCTTGTTCAGGTCGCGGAAGACCTCGGTGGAATCCTTTCCGGTGTAATCTTCCAACACAATAACCTGTTTGCCTGTGCTGATTTTGATGGTGATGGTGGAGTTTTCCTTGACCGTTTTGCCCGGGTCCGGGTTCTGCTCATAGATTTCTCCCTCGTCGTACAGACTGCTGGGTGCTTTTTCCTCCACCTCTATCTTGAACTTTCCAGAGTACTTGGTCTTGATGCTTTCATAATTCATGCCCACCAGGTCCGGGACCTTGACGTTCTCCACCTGCTCAAAAGGCTTGTTGACCATGAACAGCATCCCGATGAAAGCACAGGCTGCCAGCAAAAATGCAAAGGCAATGCCCGCCATCACCGGCACTACCGGCAGTGGTTTGCGTTCATAGCTGTCATCGCTTTGCTGGTTCTGCTGCGACGGACGTCTGGAAGGTTTTTTCTCTTTTTTCATCGGCTGTTGTTCTCCACCTGTCTGTTGTTCTGCCCGCTGATGCCGCAGCTCGTTTTGGATGTGTACCTGCGGCGGCTGCTCGTACTTGTAGGAAAAAACAATCGCGGGGTTCCTTTTAAATTCGTCGATGTCGTGCAGCATCTCTGCTGCCGACTGGTATCTCTTGTCCGCGTCCTTCTGCATGGCACGCATCACGATTTCCTCCAGCCCTTCCGGGATGTCGGGGTTGATTGAGCGCGGCAGGGTCGGCTGACTTTGTATCTGCTTGATTGCCACCGAAACCAGCGTGTCTGCCTCAAACGGCAGCTTGCCGGTAAGCATTTCGAACATCATCACGCCCAGCGAATAGATGTCGCTGCGGGCATCGGTGAAGGCGCCGCTGGCTTGCTCGGGACTGATGTAGTGCACCGAGCCGATGGCTTTGTCGGTGATGGTCTTGGTGGTGCTGCGGGAAAAGCGGGCAATGCCAAAATCAGTGATTTTGATGGTCCCGTCCGACAGCAGCATGATATTGTGCGGTTTGATGTCGCGGTGGACAATGCCCTTGTCGTGCGCGTGCTGCAGCGCCCGCAGAATCTGCACGGTAAAGTGGACTGCTTCCTTCCAGCGCAGCACCTTTTCCTGGTCGATGTAGTCCTTCAGGGTGATGCCGTCGATGTATTCCATCACAATCGACTGGATGCGGTTGGAGAAGATGACGTCATACACCTTGACGATATTCGGGTGATCCAGCAAAGAGATGGCGCGGGACTCGTTGCGGAAACGGCGCATAAATTCGTCGTTGTTCATATATTCTTCCCGCAGGATCTTGACCGCCACCGTGCGCGCTTCCACCACGTCATACGCCTTGTAGACGTTTGCCATTCCGCCCACGCCGATCAGCTCGCGTATCTCATAGCGTCCATCCAGTTTCTTTCCAATGTATTTATCCATTCAGAATAGCCTCCTGCACAGCGGGCATCAGGAACGATACAGCACAACTGCCGTGATATTGTCCGCTCCGCCCTGATTGTTGGCATAGTCGATCAGCTCCTGCAAGCTCTCCTTGCGGATGCAGCTTTTCAGCTGGTCCGGCAGCTTTTCCGGTCTGAGGTAGTTGGAAAGCCCATCGGTACACAGCAGCACCTGGCTTCCCTTTTTCAGCTGATACATCTGGTAGTCGATGTCCAGCGTATCCCCAACGCCGATGGCGCGGGTGATATAATGCTTTTTCGGATGATTTTGGGCTTCTTCGCTGCTGATTTCTCCGCGGTCCACCATTGTCTGCACCAGGGTGTGGTCGCGGGTCAGCTGCTGCACCGCCTTTTTTTCTACCATGTAAATGCGGCTGTCCCCGATGTTGACAATGTGCATCCACTCGTCCAGCACTACCGCCAGCACCAGTGTGGTACCCATTCCGTGGTAGTTGGGGTTTTCCTTTGCCATCGAATAGACTTTGGCATTGGCTGCACTGATGGCAGAAAAGATGACCGCCTTGGCTGCCGACTCGCTCATCCTTTCGCGGATGTCCCGATGAAGGAATTTTTCAATCAGCTGGCAGGCTGTCGCGCTGGCGACCTCTCCTGCCTTTTCACCGCCCATGCCGTCACAGACGATGGCATATCCTGTCTGCTCCCCGACCCTGCGGCAGATGTAGGCATCCTGGTTCTGATGCCGCTGCCGTCCGGTGTCGGTCGCACCCATAAATCTGATCACTTTTCTTCCTCCTCCCGGACCTGTCCGCTCTGCTGGTCATACTCTCTGCGCAGCTGTCCGCAGGCTGCGTTGATGTCCGCTCCCAGCTCCCGACGGATGGTCGCATTGACCCCTCGTTTTTCCAGCGTCTTCTGGAACGCCTCGATGCGCTGGCGGCTGCCGCGCTTGAAGCCTCTTTCCTTGACCGGGTTGACCGGAATGAGGTTGACGTGCGCTGCCATTCCCTTTAAACGGTCCGCCAGCTCATTGGCGTGGCAGATTTCATCATTGACCCCTTCGATCAGCGCATACTCGAAGGAAATCCTTCTGCCGGTCTGCTGGAAATAATAGCGGCAGGCTTTGAGCAGCTCGTCGATGGGATAGCGGTTGTTGATTGGCATTGTCCGGCTGCGAATCTCATCGTTTGGCGCGTGCAGCGAGATGGACAGGGTCAATCCGCTTTTGTGCGCAGCCAGTTCATAAATTCGGTCCACCAGTCCGCAGGTGGACAGCGACAGATGCCGCAGGCTCAGGTTGTAGCCCTGCTCGGAGGAGAGGATATTTAAAAATTTCATGACGTTGTCGTAGTTATCCAGCGGTTCTCCAATGCCCATCAGCACCACATTGCTCACCCGCTGTCCGCTGTCACGGGTCAGGGTGTAGATTTCATCGAGCATCTCGGAAGGACGCAGCGAGCGCACCAGTCCTGCCAAGGTGGATGCGCAGAACTTGCATCCCATGCGGCAACCGACCTGCGTGGAGATGCAGACCGAATTTCCATACTTATATTTCATCAAAACCGCTTCCACGCAGTTGTTGTCCGCCAGGCGCAGCAGATACTTTTGGGTGCCGTCGATTTTGGACACCAGCTTTTTGATAATGGTCAGCGAATTTATGTAGTACCGCTGTGCCAGCTGCTGGCGCAGTGCCGCTGACAGATTGCTCATCTGCTCAAAGCTGTCCACCCGTTTTTCATGAAGCCAGGAATAGACCTGCCCGCCGCGAAATTTTGGCAGACCCATCTGGACCAGCTGTTCGGTCAGCTCCTCCAGCTCCAGCGATTTGATGTCTATCTTCTGTTCCCAGTCGTTTTTCTGCTCCAAACTCATTTATCTTACCCTCTTCATCCCTGCAATAAAAAATCCATCGGTCTGCGCCATCTGCGGCAGCAGTGTCAGCGCCCAGGTCGGTGTGCTGTTTGCCGCCTGCAATACCCGCTGCGGCAGAATCAACGGTTCAAACTCGCTGTGACGCTGCAAAAACTGCTCGACCACCTTGGTGTTCTCATTCGGCAGCAGTGTACAGGTGGAGTAGACCAGCCGTCCGCCCACCTTAACATAACGACAGACGTTTTCCAATATCTTCAGCTGCAGCTGCGGCAGGTCGCTCAGCTGTGCTTCCTCTTTATATTTGATTTCCGGCTTGCGCCCGATGATTCCGATGCCCGAGCAGGGCGCATCGCACAGCACCCGGTCAAACTCGCCCAGCTGCGGGTCGTAGACCGAAGCGTCCTGCAAGCGCGCATCGACACAGGAAAGTCCCAGACGCGCCGCACCCGCCTGTATCTTTTTTACCTTCTCTTCAAAGATGTCACAACTGATGATTTGACCCTCGCCCTGCATCTGCTGTGCAATAGTGAAGGTCTTCGATCCGGGCGCCGCACAGCAGTCCAAAATGCGTTCCCCCGGCTGTGCTTCCAGCGAAGCTGCACACATCTGGGAGGATTTGTCCTGTATATAAAACAGCCCTTGTTCAAACGCCTGCAGCCGCTCGATGGAGGCAGTTGCATTTAAACGCAGGCAGTCGGTCAGTGCTTCCTCCTGCTGTACCTGCACACCCTGCTGCTGCAAAAGCTCGATGCAATGCTGTGCGCTTGTTCTGGTGGTATTGACCCGCGCATACAGCGGCGGGCGCTCCAGGCTGTGCTCCAGCAGCGCTACTGTCTGCTGCTCACCGTAGCTGTCGAGCAGAATTTTGATAAGCCACTGCGGGCAGGAGTATTGGACCTCCAGCTTTTTGAGACGATTGCCGCGAACGGTGGGAATCTTCTTTTCATCCCGAATAAAGCTGCGCAGCACCGCATTGACAAAGCCGGAGGCGCTTGACGCCTTCATCTGGCGGGTCAGTTTGACCGCCTCGTTCACCGCTGCCGAATCGGGCACACTGTCCAGATACAGCAGCTGGTACAGACTCATCCGCAGAATATCCGCTACCGCAGGGGTCAGCTTTGCCACCGGCTTTTTCGAGTAGCTGCTGATGATGTGGTCGAGCGTCAGCCGCCGTTCCAGCGCACCGTAGAACAGCTTGCTGGCAAATGCCGCATCGGTCTGGGAAAGCTGTGCTTTTTTCAGCGTTTCATTTAGTACCAGGTTGGAGTATCCTCCCTCGTGGTTTACCCGCATCAGCGCCTGCACCGCTGCTTGTCTGGCTGTCATCTCCGGCATAGTGGAATATCCTTTCTGTCTGCAATTTCTGTATTTGTGTATATCCTGTCCGGTGCATCCTGCACCCTGATGGTGAGTTAGTCGTCGTTTCTTCTGCCATACAGCATGATCAGACGGAACAGCTGTGCCAAGCTGGACAGCAGCGCTGCCACATAGGTCAAAGCCGCTGCTTTGAGCACTTTGCCTGCCATCTGGGTTTCCTGCGAATCCAGCAGCTGATAGCCTTCCAGCGTCTTGAGGGCACGGGAGCTTGCATCAAACTCCACCGGCAGGGTAACCAGCTGAAACAGCGCAACGGTGGAAAACAGCACAATGCCCAGCTGCACCAGAATGCCCTGGTTAAACAGCAGACCAATCAGCAGCACCGGCATGGAAAGCGAGGAACCAAACTGGCTGAGCGGGATGACCGCATTTCTCACCTTGATGGGGACATATCCCACCGCATACTGGACCGCGTGCCCGGCTTCGTGCGCTGCCACACCGATGGCTGCCACCGAGCTGCTGGCATAAACGCTGTCCGACAGGCGTATGACACCTGCCTTCGGGTCATAATGGTCGGTCAGCTTGCCCGAAACGTGCTCCACACGGATATGGAACAAGCCGTTTTCGTCCAAAATCTGCCGGCAGACCTGTGCTGCGCTCATGCCTCTTGCGCTGTACACCCGGTTGTATCGGTTGTAGGTGCTGTTGACCTTGGTCTGCGCCCACATGGCAAACAGCATCACCGGTACAATCAAAATCCAATAGTAACGGTCAAAATAGTAATAAAACATGGTCGATTCCTCTCTTCAATTATTCTCATGTTCTCTCCCTTAAAAAAGCAAAGGGAGCTCCATTCTTCCATTATATGGGACAAATTTGAATCAGTTATGAAGAGTATATACCGCTTTAGTAAATTACTCGCCCAGCTGCTGTGCCTTTCTGCCGCGCATAAAATCTTCTCCGCTGATGCGTTTTCCGCCCTCCAGCTGCACCTGCTGCAATTCGAGCGCACCGCTGCCGCAGGCAACAATCAGCTTTTTGCTGTCAAGCACCTTTCCTGCCGGTCCGCAGTCGCCCTGTGCCTGCGCAACTACTGCGCGGTGGACCTTGAGCAGCTTGCCCTCAAAGGTAGTATGGGCAACCGGCCATGGCGATAATCCTCGAATCAGGTCATGCAGCTTGGTTGCCGGCTGTGCAAAGTCGAGCTTTGCAATCTTTTTGTCCAGCATCGGCGCATAACAGGAAAGAGCGTCGTCCTGTTTTTCGCGCGGCGCCTTGCCCTGCTCGAGCAGGTCGACCGTTTCCACCAGCGCCTGCGCACCGATGACTGCCAGACGGTCGTGCAGCTCCCCATAGGTCTCGTTCTCCCCGATGGGGGTCTCCTTCTTTAAAATCATATCGCCGGTGTCCAGTCCCTCGCCCATGTACATGGTGGTGACACCGGTCGTTTTTTCTCCGTCGATGATGCTCCACTGGATTGGACCTGCACCGCGGTATTTTGGCAGCAGCGAACCATGTACGTTGATACAGCCGTACTTTGGCAGCTCCAAAATTTCCTTTGGCAGCAGTTTTCCATAGGCAACCACCGCAATCAGCTCCGGCTGCAGCTGCTGCAAAATTTCCAGTGCCTGCCCGTCGCGCATCTTCTGCGGCTGGAACACCGGGATCTGATGCGCCAGTGCCAGTTCCTTGACCGGCGGCGGTACCAGCTTGTAGCCTCTGCCCTTTGGCTTATCCGGCTGGGTGAACACACCCACGACCTCGTGCCGGGTGGTCAGCAGCTGCTCAAGCGAGGCGGCTGCAAACTCCGGTGTACCCATAAATACAATCCTCATGCTGTTTTGCCTCCCCTATCTTTAGTCCGCCAGTTCCTCTTCGGTCAGCAGGCGGGACATCCGGTCTTTAAAGACCACGCCGTCCAGATGGTCGTTCTCGTGGCAGATGGCGCGTGCAAGCAGCTCTTCGCCCTCCAGCTCAAACCATTCGCCCATGCGGTTCTGTGCGCGCACCTTGACATGGTTTGGTCTTTCCACCATGCCGTATTCGCCGGGGAAAGAAAGGCAGCCTTCTGCTCCCTCCTGCGTGCCGGAGGTTTCCAGAATCTCCGGGTTGACAAACTCCAGGATTCCCTCTCCTACGTCGATGACAAACACCCGTCTGAGCATTCCGACCTGCGGACCTGCCAGTCCTACACCCTGTGCTTTGTACATCGTCTGTGCCATATCGTCCAGCAAATCCCACAGCTTCTGATTAAAGTCTGTGACCGGACGGCATTTTTTATGCAGGGTATCATATCCATCGGTATCTTTTACAATATTGCGAATTGCCATCTTCTAAAACATCCTTTCACTCTGTCATCTTTTGTATATTAAAGGTCGTTTCCGTTCATATCCACCCAGATATGGACCGAACGGTTATTTTTTTCACTGTCGAACGCCCGCAGCATCTCCCACATCAGGCGGGAAAAACGCTCGCTCATCCGGCACTTGATCATCACTCCGTAGCGATACTTTCCTGCGATTCTTGCCAAAGCCATCTCGCAGGGATTCATCAGCCGCAGCGGCAAATCCGGGTAATCCTTTTTTGCCCTCTGCCCAAAGTGTTTGGCAAACCACATCGCCGCCGCGCACACCTTTTCTTCCTGTTCCCCGGAAAATCCCACCTGGCAAAGGGTGCAAAACGGTGGGTAGAGTCCCAGCTTCCTGCTTTTGATTTCATCGGCGTAAAAGCTGTCGTAATCCTGCCTTGCCGCCTGCAAAATGACCGGATGCTGCGGCACGGCGGTCTGAATCAGCGCCCTGCCCGGCAGCCTGCCGCGTCCGCACCGACCGACCACCTGGGTCAGCAGTGAGAACGCCCGTTCACACCCACGAAAATCCTGGGAAAAAATCGACTGGTCCGCTCCCAGCACACCCACCAGCGTCACATCCGGGAAGTTGAGTCCCTTGGCAACCATCTGGGTCCCCACCATGATTTGATACTTGCCCTGTGCAAACTCTCCAAACTTGGTTTCATGCGACATACGGGACATGGTGGTGTCCAAATCCATCCGCAAAATCTTTGCCTGCGGAAACAGGCGGTGCAGTTCGTCCTCGATGCGCTGGGTCCCGCTGCCGGTGTAGCTGATGAGCTTGCTGCCGCAGTTGGGACAATCCTGGTCCAAATCGCGGGAATAGCCGCAGTAATGGCACATCAGCCGGTGGTTGGCACTGTGGTAGGTCAAAGCCACCGAGCAGTTGGGGCACTTGACCACCTCCTGACAGCTGTTGCAGCGCACTGCCGTGTGGTAACCGCGCCGGTTGAGCAGCAGGATGCTCTGCTGTCCCGCCTTGAGATTGTCCAGCAGCTCGGCGGTCAGCTCCTGGCTGATGTCAAAGCCATAGCTTTGGGTGGAATCGACAATCTGCACCTTCGGCAGCTGGTTCCCCAGATACCGGTGGGTCAGGGTATACAGCCGGATGCGCCCGCGCTGTGCCTGATAGAAGGTTTCCACCGACGGAGTCGCCGATGCCAGCAGCAGCAGCGCCTGATGGCGGTGACAGCGCGCACGGGCGATGTCCCGCGCATGATACCGCGGAGACTGCTGGGAAGCATAGGCTCCCTCCTGCTCCTCGTCAATCACAATCAGCCCAATCTTTTCCAGCGGCGCAAACACCGCCGAGCGGGTACCCACCACCACATCTGCCAACCCCTGCTGGATGCGCCGGTACTCGTCGGCGCGCTCTGCCATGGTCAGTCCGCTGTGCAGCACCGCCACCCGCTGACCAAATCGGCTGCGGAACAGCCGGACCGTCTGCGGCGTGAGGGAAATTTCCGGCACCAGAATGATGACCCCTTTGCCCTGTGCGCGCACCTGCTCTGCCAGCTTTAGATAGACCTGGCTTTTTCCGCTGCCGGTCACACCGTACAGCAAGGCGGAGCCTTCTCCCCGCTGCCACTGTTCCCACAGACCGTCCAGCGCCTGCTGCTGCGAGGGATTGAGGGTGACCGGTGTCGGATTCTCCTCCTCCCTGTCGGCATACGGGCTGCGAAAGACCTGCCTGCCGTAGTAGCACAGCAGTCCGGCTTTTTCCATCTTATCCAGCGTCTGTCGGGTGGTTCCTGCGTAGTAGCACAGCTCCTTGAGGGAGGCGCAGGGTGTCTGCTCCAACAGTGCCAGCACCTTTTTTCTTGCCGGCGTCAGGCGGACCCCTTCCAGCTTCTGCTCACAGTCCTCGCTCTTGCGCACCATGACCTCTTTGCTGTCGGCAATTTTTTCGGTCGCCTGCTCGGTCAGCAGGATTGCACCCTCCTCCAACAGCTGCTCAAAGTCCGCCTCTCCCCGCTCCAGCTCCAGCTGCTCGAGCAGATGCTCCAGCTCCACCGGCTTTTTCTTTGCAGACAGGTAGTCCAGCAGCTGCCTTTGCTTGTCGGTCGGTTGCTGCGGTCTTGCTTCTCCCAATGAACACATCAGCTTCAGGCGAAAGGTCAGCCCGCTGGGCACCAGCGCCCGCAGCCCTTCATAGTAGGTGCAAAAGGTGCGCTGATGCAGCAGCTCCAGCAGCCACAGCTGTTCTTCACCCAGCAGCGGCTTTTGGTCCAGCAGCATCTTGATGGGCTTGAGTTGCTGGGACTGCGGGTCCTGCGGCTGCAAGCGAAGCACCAAGCCCTGCTTGGAGCGGTTGGAGCGTCCAAATGGGACCAGCACCCTGCACCCAGGTCGAATCTGTCCTTCCATCCTTCCGGGCACCCGGTAGGAAAAGGGAATGTCAAAGGAATAGGAGGCATTTTCCACCACCACATCTGCCACCACTGCGCTTTCCCTCCTGCCTGTGCAAAGATTTTCTCACAAAAAACAACGGACGGCATGCGCTGTCTGCGTCTGATTGTTCCGCAGCGTTTCTGCTGTGCCGCCCGTAGCCAAATTATTTATTTTACGCTCTGGTCTGGGCTTCCTCGTCCACACCCTTGATTTTTACCATATCCCGAACGCGCACTTTACCAGAAGCAAAATCCTCCAGCGAAGCGGTGACCGGTTTTTTCTCCATCGGCAGACCGTTGTCTGCCCAATAGTCAGCGATTTCCCTTGCGTGTCTTGCAACTGCAACGACAAACGCATAATAGCTTTCTCCCTCGCGGATAATCTGTGACATTGCTGGTCTAAGCATTATGATTCACCTCATCAAGAAATTCTTTCATATTATTGGTTTGAAAGCGGTTTGCCCTGACGATGCAGTCAAGATCCTCCACCGCCTGTTCAACGGTATCATTGACGACGATATAGTCGTACTGCTGCGCCTGCGCCAGCTCTCCTCGCGCAATGGCAAGACGGTTGTTGACCGTCTGCTCGTCCTCGGTCTGCCTTCCGCGCAGCCGTTGGGCAAGCTGTTCAAAGCTCGGCGGTGCCACAAAGATGAGCAGTGCATCCGGGCAGCTTTTTTTGACCTGAAGGGCGCCCTGCACCTCGATTTCCAAAATCACGTCGTTTCCCTGCTGACGTTCACGCTCCACCGCCGCCTTTGGGGTCCCGTAATAGTTGCCGTTGTAGCAGGCGTATTCCAGCATACCGCCCGACTGTGCCGTTTGCTCAAACTGCTCCTTGCTCAAAAAGAAATAATGTACCCCATCCTCTTCGCCGGGACGCGGAGCACGGGTGGTCGCAGACACCGAATACGCGACATTCTGTCTGCCTGCCAGATACTGCTGGAGCACCGTTCCTTTTCCGACCCCGCTTGGACCGGATACCACGATTAACTGTCCTCTATTCATCCTCTTCCAGTTCCTCCTCATCGTCGTCATCGTTGAGCCGGTTTGCTACCGTTTCCGGCTGCACCGCGGACAGGATCACATGGTCGCTGTCGGTGATAATGACTGCACGAGTCCTGCGTCCATAGGTCGCATCAATCAGACCGCCGCGTTCCCTGGCATCGGAGATGATGCGCTTGATAGGCGCCGACTCCGGGCTGACGATTGCCACAAGACGGTTTGCAGAAACCATGTTTCCAAAACCGATGTTGATTAACTTCATCCCTATTTTCTTCCTTTCCAAAACAGCCGGAACCTGTTACTCGATGTTCTGTATCTGCTCACGAATCTTTTCAATCTCGGATTTTAAATCGACTACAATCCTTGCAATCTCCAAATCCTGCGCCTTGGAGCCGATGGTGTTTGCCTCGCGGTTAAATTCCTGCACCAGAAAATCCAGCTTGCGTCCTACCGGCTCGCTGGAGGAGAGGATCTGACGGAACTGATGGATGTGGCTGCCCAGGCGGACCGTTTCTTCTGCAACGGCAATCTTTTCGGCAAACACCGCTGCCTCGGTCAGAACGCGCTGGTCGTCCACTGTATTGCTCTGCAAAACCTCCTGCAATTTGGCATACAGGCGCTTGGTGTAGTTTTCTACCGTCTTTGGCGAAAGCTCCTCCACCCGCGCTACCAGCTGCTCGATGGTTTGCAGGCGATTGAGCAGGTCCTGCTTCATCTTTTCGCCCTCTGCCCTGCGCATATCGACAAAATTCTGGACTGCCTGCTGTGCAACCTGCTGGACTGCCTGCCACATTTCCTCTTCGTTCTCCTCCACCTTCACCACGCTGAAGATGTCGGAAAAGCGTGCCATCTGCGAAACGCTCACATCATTTTTAATCTGCAAATCCTCTGCAAGGTCGCGCAGCGCCTCCAGGTAGGAGCGGGCAAGGTCGTGGTTGATGACCACCTGGGTGTCGGTGCCGCTGATGGTCTGCACGCTCAGGGTGACATCCACCTTGCCGCGGGAGACCGACCCTTTGACAAGGTTTTTCAGCTTATCTTCCAGATAGGCGTATGCCCGCGGCACACGGGAGGAATACTCCAGAAAACGATGGTTTACCGAACGCAGCTCGACGGTGATCTCCTTGTTTCCAATCATCTGACGGGCTCGTCCATATCCGGTCATGCTGCAAACCGCGCTGAGCTGCGGCTGCATATCCTGGGTCGGATTTTGCTGCATTACCTTCACACTCCTCTTGCTGTTCATCTGTTGTTTGACAGGCGCTCGGATGCGCTGGGCGTCTGCATTTCTATCTTATTATTTTACTATACTTGGCAAGGCTCTGTCAATAAAGGCAGGGGATGTTTTGCCTTTTGTCTGATTTTTCTGCCGGCGGCACCGCACCAAAGGAATCTACACGCAGTAAAGGTTTACGTCCCACGCGGGAATGTATCGGTAATGCCGCAGGTAAAAGCGGTAGTCGGGACGGATGGCTGCAATCTGCTGCGGCAGCGCAAACAGGTCCTCGCTGCGGTGGTAGGCGGCAATCAGCATCTTCGGGCGGTCGCGGGTGATGACCTGCCGGCAGCCCTGCAAGGCAAGCCGCTCGGCTCCCTCGACGTCCATGTTGATGAGAGTCACCGGATGCTCCCCCGCCAGCTCGTCGAGCGCCTGACCCTGCACCTGGCGGATTTTTGCCTTTGCCGCACCCTGCACGCCGGTCACCAGCGAAGGCTCCCGCAGCGCCGACTGCCTGCCCGCGCGGCTGTCAAACTCCAGCATCTCCCAGTGGGAATATGCCGCGCGCTGCACACAGGTAGCTCGGTCGGCAAGTCCCATCTGCTCCACCGCCGCCAGCAGCTTGGGGTAGGTCTTGGCATCCGGCTCGAAGGCGAACACCCGCTCGCAGCCGCCGGCGTAGTGCATCAGCTCGGCGATGGTGTCCCCGCGGTAGGCGCCAAGGTCGGCAAAGCTCTCGCGCGGGGTCGGGCGCAGAATATTTTCGTAAGCCTCCTGCGGGTCGGTTTCGCAGTCGAACAGGTACTCCAGTTTGCCGCTGAGCTTAAAGTTGACCATATCGTGCAGCACCTTGCGGGACTGCTCGTCGGCAAACAGCTGCTCGACCTGCAAAAAATCCTGCTCGTGGCGGCGGACAAATTCCATGTTGAACAGCTCCACCCCTGCCACCGGCACATCGGGAGCCACCAGCTCGTACTGCTGCGAAAGGGCGCGGATGCGCTCGATGGTGGGCAGGTCGCGGACGGCAAACGCCAGCACGATGATAAAGTCGTCGTACACCGCCTGCACGTCGCGCAGCTTGCCAACGGTGTAGCCCATGAAGGAATTGCCGCGTGCAAAATCGTCGCTGGCAAACATCGCCGCCGGTCGAATCCCGTAGCGCTGCATCACCTGCAAAATTTTCACCGCGCCGTCCCCCATGCCGTACACCACCACCGGTTTGTTGCAGCTTTGCAGGCGCTGCCAGACGTCCTGTTTTTCTGTAATCCAGCTGAGCAAAATAAAACCCCTCCCAAAATCTTCTGCAACGATTATACCACATTTTAGCCGCGCGCCGCCACTGTCGGGCAAATTTTTCTGAAAAACGCCTTGACAAAGTTTTTTTCAGCCGTTATAATAAATAGGTAAAATTTGATATGGGGGCGTAGCGCAGTTGGGAGCGCGTTTGAATGGCATTCAAAAGGTCGTCGGTTCGATCCCGATCGTCTCCACCAGACTGAGTCTGGACGCAATTCGCGTTCCAGGCTCTTTTTTTATCCAAGTGAACGGCTCGCGTTTTAGCCAATCGATTTGACCACCCTACCCAAAGCAAAAAAGCCGCCCGAAGGCGGCTTGACGAAGCATTTACTCCATGCTATAATAAGAATCAGAAGGACGGCTGCCGCTGGCACGGCGGTTTTCCCTAGAAAAGAATACTTGAGAAAAACCGCTCTTGCTAATGGGCGGTTATTTCTTTAGTACCAGATTGAGGGTACCAAAGATAATCGTCGCAATTAACGTAAGTAGAGCATAAATCTCTAAAGGCGTCATGACGGTCACCTCCCTGGATTCAGAGTGGAATAACCTTGCCGCCCTTCCGATGGATATTATCATATCATATTCATTGCATCCTGTAAACCTCTGTCGAAAGACAGGGGTTCTTTTTTTGCCCGCTAATCAGCACGCTCCCCTTTTGCACTTAGGGTCGTTTCTTCGTCAGCAAGGGGGAGCGTGACCGAAGGTCACTGCGGGGATAACGCCACGGCTGCGTGTGTCGTAGACACACAAGCCTGTCCGTGTTTCCCCCTAGGGGTTCTGCAAGGGGTTGCCCCTTGCATACGCTTTTGCTGACTTTTCTCGTATAAGAAAAGTCAGTGCGGGTGTGGGGCGCATAGCTCCACAAAAAGAGGGGCATGGGGTGCAACCCCATATAAAAAGAGGGGTATGGGTCCCCCTCCCCATAAAAAAACCAGCCCACGCCGGGCGGCGTGGGCTGGTTTGAGCTTAGACTGTCTTTCGAACAATCAAACGACTTTATCCTAAGATATTATCGCTTAATTATTTTTTGAGAGCCAGTGCGCCAGCAGCAGCTACAGAAACAACAGCCAGGGAAACTGCCAGACCTACAAAGTCTTCAGCGCCAGTTTCTGGGTTTGGTTTGGTGTCTGGTTTAACTTCTTCAGCTGGTTTCTCGTCTTCAGCTGGTTTCTCGTCTTTAGCAGGCTCTTCTACTTCTTCATCGATCTCTTCGGTAGCCAGAACGTAGTTGCCCAGCTGTTTGGTTTTGAATACGAAGCCGTTAACTTTGGTGTTGGTGTGAGCGATAGCGTAGTTTTCTACGTACTCAGCGTCAACTTTTACCAGTTCGCCATCTTCGATGGAGTATGGTACCAGGGAGTCATCGTCGGAAACGATTACGAGTTCGCCGCTTCTGGAGAAGTTAGCGTTTTCGTTGTCGAATTTGTAGAAGCTGTCAGCTTCAACGTCCATTTCGCCAGCGATGGTTTTGTCGTAAGCGGTGGACAGGTCGAGGTACATGGACTCTTCGGAGTACATTTTAACGGTGAAGAATGCTTTGTCAGCGAAGTCGAATACAGCAGTGCCGTTCTCGCCTTTGCGAACTTTCCACAGTTTAGCCTCGTTAGCGTTGTTGGTCCAATCAAAGTTTACATACTCGTAGTCGGTGTTTTCGTAAGTGCCGGAAACCCAAACTTCGTTGGTCTTGTCGCTGGTGCTGCCGTTGTTCTTAGCAACGTATACGTAGTACTTCATGGTCTCGTCGTCAGCGGTCTTCCACTCTTTCTTCAGAGTAACCTTGAGGTATACAGCTTTTGGCATGATTTCATCGGTGTATTTGCTGTAGGAAGCGTAATCGGTAGCGGTAGCTCTGTAGAGTTCAGCTTTCTCGATCAGCTCAGCAACGCCGGTGGAAGCTTCGATCAGGTTGATGGACCAGTTCTTGTCGATGTTGCCGGTGTAGTGACCGTATGCACGGTGACCGTTCTGGGAATCAACAGAAGGTTTGCCAACCCACTCGTCTTCGCCTTTGATCTTTTCGAGGTTAACAGTTACTTTAACATCGTCCAGAGTGTAATCTGCTTTAGCCAGTTCTTTTTCGAAAGCTTCTACAGATTTGTACTGTTTGCCGTTGATGTAGAATTTAGCGCTGTTCTTTACAACAGTTCTCTCTTCATCATTGAACATAAGTTTGTCAGGAACGGTAACACCGCTAACTGCACCTTTTTTGGTCAGAGTAGCATTGCCATTCTTGTCAAAAGAAGACAGGGTGTAGCCTTTATAGTTTTTAGCATCATACTGCTCATCCCAGTTACCATCGCCGTTTTTATCTACCCAAGTACCATTTGCATCTTTGTATACTTTGAGTACGGTGTCACTTTCTACATCAAACTGTTTCTCGTCCAGTTCGATAGCGTTGATAGCTTCAACTTCGTCTTTGCCTTCACCCCAGTCAGCGTCATAGGACAGCTGATCATCAGCGTACAGAGGCATCCAGATAACGTCGCCTGGTTCGAAGTTAACGGATTCGTTATCGTTCAGCTCGGTGGAAGCTTCCTCAACGATGTCGCCGTCTTTGTTGGTTACAAACAGTTCACCATCAAATTTGAAGTTGTCCGGCCAATCAGCCTTGTCGTTAGAGCCAGTGCTGTAGGAAATAGCAAAAGCGTTAGCGCCCATGCCAAGTACCATAGCAGAAGCCAGTGCTACGGAAAGTACTTTTTTCATAGTCTTTCTTCCTCCTAAAATAAAATTAGGTTGAATATTTATTCAAATTCAACCCTTGTGTTTTTTGACGTCCGCGGGTGCTCCACACACCCGCCTTCGTCTGCTATTATTCTATCTCAAATCGGTAAAGGCTGCAATACAGTTTAGTCAACACATCACCGGATTTTTGTCGCACTTCTCAATATTTTTTACATTTTGATTAAAAAAACGGCTCTTTTTCCCCTATCACTCGGGATTTTTGCAGGTAAATATTGCATTTCGGTTACAAGTCGCTCTTTTTGTATTTTCTTGCGTGCGTTTTTATATTTCCCGTTTTACTAATATACATTTTCTTCCTTTTTTGTCTTTTATTGTTCTTTTTCCGCTATCTCTATATGAATAAAATACACTCTAAAAAGAATAATTATACATTTTAGAGTAAAAATAAACGCAGACCGTTTTTTTCGTCTGCTTAACCACTGCTGTCACTCTATTGTATGAAATCTTATCGGCTCATCGCGGTCGGGCTTTGGCTGCCCATCATCCGCTCCATGATGCGTGCCATCTCGCCGGGCGCCATCCTCATTCCGTCCTCAATCCAGCTGACCAGCATCTCCCGCAGTCCCGCTGCACAAAACCGGCTGCCGTACTTAAGCTGCTCTCCAAACAGCTGCGCTCCCAAACACCGCTCGCTGATGCCTGCACACAACTCTTCCATCAGCCACGGTGCGCCGTGCTCGCTTGCCAGCATCTTGGCAATCTCGCGGTTGTCCTCCAGATATTCCAGCACCCGAACCAGCAGCGGGTAAGGTCCTTGCTCCAGTCTGCTTTGCGGCACGCTGCTCAAGATTTCGGTCAGCTGCTCGGCAATCTCCCGCTCGGTCTGCACCTTCAAATCCATCGCGTCCGCATAGTGGTGGTAAAAGGTGCCGCGGTGTACGTCCGCCTCGTCGGTCAGCTCTTTGATGGTGATTTCCCCGATGCTCTTTTTGCTCAACAGTCGAATCAGCGCCTCCTGCAACGCTTTTTTGCTTTTGCGGATGCGTCTGTCCTCGCCTCGTTCTTCATATAAATTTCCGTTCATAAACATTTATCCTCCGTTTTGTCTAATATTGTTCAGTTTAACGGGATTATGTTCAATATCACTAAAAACTCACGCATAAAATGTACAATTTTATTATAAATGACTGGAGAATGTTTGTCAACCGCTTTTCACTTTCTTTCGATTTTTCGGCGGATTTCCTGTATATTCCGCTGTATTTCTGTTCACACTGATGAGGAAACGTTACTTTGAAAGGCAGGAAAATCCCCATGAATCAAAAAGATACCCCGGTCAGCCCACTTTACTACAAAATTCTCGTCACGCTGATGCTTGCCCTTTCCATCATCCTTGGCGTCTGGGCAGCATACAGCCACCTGAGTGCGCGCACCTACCGCACCGCCTTGCAGAACACCTACTGCCGCGCCGCCGATTCTGCCGCCGACAATCTGGCAAACCTCTCCGACGACCTGGTCAAGGGGATGTACTCCGGCAGCAGCTCGCAGCTTTCGCAGATTTGCGCCCGCCTGTGGAAGGAGTCCGCCGCCGCAAAATCTTCCCTGTCCGCCCTGCCGCTGGAATCCACCCTGTCTGCCACCAACAAATTTTTATCCCAGGCGGGCGACTATGCCATGTACCTCTCCCGCAAGACTGCCAATGGCTCGCCGCTCACCGAGGAGGAGCGCAGCAGCTTTGCCTCCCTGCGTGAATATGCCGACCGCCTGAGCGTCCAGCTGGACGACCTTGCCTGCTCGCTGCAAAACGGCAGCCTGACCATCGAGCAGCTGCAAGCGTCCGACAAAGACGCTTCTGCCTTTGCCGTCCACGCCGACGGCGACGACCGCTTGCGCCAGCTGGAGGACAGCTTCACCGGCTATCCCACCCTCATCTACGACGGACCCTTCTCCGACCACCTGCTGGAAAAAACGCCGCAGATGACCCGGGACAAACCCGCCATCACACCCGAGCAGGCAAAAGCCATCGCCGCCCGTGTGACCGACCGCCCTCTGCCGCAGCTGCGCCGGGAGGATTCTGTCCTACCCTGCTATGTGCTGCACGACGGCAAAAACAACTCGGTTGCCATCACCCGTCAGGGCGGCTTTCTGTGCTATCTGGTCACAGCCAAGCCCGAGGCGCTGACCGCCCGCCTTTCCTACCAGCAGGCGGTGGACAAAGCCCAGCAGTTTTTGCAGGCGCAGGGCTACTCCTCGATGAAGGACACCTACTATGAAACCACCGACGGAGTGATGACCCTCAACTTTGCCTACCTCGACCCTGCCACCCAGACCATCTGCTACACCGACCTCATCAAGGTGGAGATTTCTTTGCAGGACGGCAGCATCCTCGGTCTGGATGCCCGCGGCTATCTGGTCAACCACCACCAGCGGCAGCTGCCTTCCCCACAGCTTTCGCCCGAGCAGGCGCAGCAAATGCTCAGTCCTCTGCTGACGGTGGACAGCGTGCGCCCTGCCCTCATCCCCACCTCCGGCAAAAACGAAGCGGCGGTGTACGAATTTTTCTGCACCTCCTCCACCGGCGACCGGGTGCTGTGCTATATCAACACCGCCACCGGCGCCGAGGAACAGCTGTTGCTGCTGGTGCAAACTCCCAACGGCACCCTGACCAAATAAACAAAACGCCCTCTGCCTGTCAGACAGAGGGCGTTTTGTTCTTTGCAGAAAAATCCCCTTTCTGCAAAGATATTTTGGAAGGATTATGTTGATTGTAGAAGATGTCTTAGATAAAAAGAGCGGTTCCGCTTTTTGCAGGAATGAAAGTTTTTTTCGCACAAGGTGCAGATTCCGTTTCCTGTAAATTTCTTGTTTCTATTATACACCTGCGTTTTCCCTTTGTCAATGCGACTTATTTTTCCGGTGTCGGGGCATTTTTTCTGTTTTCTTTGCCTAAAATGCAGGAAATACTTTACAAATTTTCATTTCCTTGCAAATCCCCATTCTTTTATCGCCTTCCTGCCCATTTTGTGGTATAATGTTGTATCGTAACCGATAACTTCATCTGAAACTTTATCAAGTTTGTGCTAAAACAAAATTTTTTCACCTGCCCCTTTTGAAAGGAGGATTTCCATGGCATTGGATGGTACCCTGCTGCGCCAGATCCGCCACGAGCTGGAAGGTGTGCTGATCGGCGCGCGCATTGATAAAATACACCAAATCTCCCGCGAGGAGATGATCTTCATCCTGCGCCTGCCGCAGCCCACCGCAGACGGCGCGCGCAGCGTCAAGCTGTATCTTTCTGCCGGAGCGGACAGCCCGCGGCTGCACCTGACCGGCGCATCCTTTGAAAACCCGAAGGCTCCGCCGATGTTCTGTATGCTGATGCGCAAATATCTGGGCAGCGCCAAGCTGCTGCGCTTAGAGCAGATTGGGCTGGACCGCATCCTGCACCTGATTTTTGAAACCCGCAACGAGATGGGTGACCTGATTGAACTGACCGTCGCAGTCGAAATCATGGGCAGACATTCCAACATCATCCTCATCGGCGAGGACGGCAGGGTCATCGACTCAATCAAACGCATCGACGACACCATGTCCTCGGTGCGCCCGATTTTACCCGGTGTCCGCTACACCCTGCCGCCTGCGCAGGACAAGCTGGATTTGATCGACTGCACCCCGCAGCAGGTCGAAGAGCGGCTGCGCCAAGGCAAGGACACCCCGCTTTCCAAAGCGCTGCTAGCTGCGGTGCAGGGCGTGTCCCCCATCGTCTGCCGCGAGATTGCAAACTACGTCTTTACCGGCGACGACCGGGTCATCTCTGAGATGACCTCCGACCACTTCGACCGCCTGCGCTTCTTTCTGGCGCGAGTGATTGAGATGGCAAAAAATTACACCGGCACCCCCACCAGCGTCATCGACTCCCGCAAAAAGCCGGTGGATTTTTCCTTCATGGACATCCACCAGTACGGCGGCATGATGTTCACCCGAAACTACCCGACCTACAGCCAGCTGCTCGATGACTTCTACACCCAGCGGGACAGCATCCAGCGGATGCGCCACCGCAGCGCCGACCTGCTCAAAATTCTGGCGAACACCTCCGACCGCATCGCCCGCAAGCTTGCGTTGCAGCACAAGGAGCTGGAGGACTGCGCCGACCGTGAACGCTGGAAGATGTACGGGGACCTCATCAGCGCCAACCTCTACTCCATCCAGAAGGGCGACCGCGCAGCGACGGTGGTCAACTTCTATGACGAGCAGCAAGCCGAAATCACCATCCCGCTGGACCCGCGCAAAACGCCGTCCCAAAATGCGCAGAAATACTACGGCGAATACCGCAAGGCAGACACCGCTGAGAAAAAGCTGCGCCAGCTGATTGAGGAAGGTCAGCAGGAAGCCGAATACATCGACTCGGTGTTTGATGCGCTCACCCGCGCCCAGACCAACGACGAGCTTTCCGCCATCCGCAGCGAGCTGGTGGAACAGGGTTATCTGCGCCGCAAGGGACCTTCTGCCAAAAAAGGCAAGGAAGCCCGCCTTGCACCCAAGCGCTACCTCTCCGACGACGGCTTCACCATTCTGGTCGGACGCAACAACCTGCAAAACGACCAGCTCACCCTCAAGGAAGCCCATGGTCGGGATATGTGGTTCCACACCAAAAACATCCCCGGCTCCCATACGGTGGTGCTCAGCGAAGGCAGGGAGATTCCCGACAGCACCCTGCATCAGGCAGCCATTCTGGCAGCAGCCAACTCCAAAGCCGCCGACTCCGCGCAGGTGCCGGTCGACTACACCCTTATTAAAAATGTCAAAAAGCCGCGCGGCGCAAAGCCCGGCATGGTCATCTATGTCAGCTATCAGACCGCCTATGTCACACCCGACCTGGAGCTGGAAAAGCGCCTGCTGGTGGAATAGCAAGAGGTCCTGCTATGAAAAAGAAATCGCAAATTCTTGCAATCTGCTTGATTTTAGCCTTATCCCTCTGCCTGATCTCTTGTTCTATTCGCACCTCGTCCACAGACATCGTTGCATCTGTCGGAAGCGTTTCCATTTCCCGGCAGGAGCTTTCACAGGCTGTCGATGCGCAAAAATATATCCTTCAAAAGAGCGATTCGAAAGCTGCCGTTGATTCATCACAGGTACTGGATGATTTAATCGCAAACGAAATCATCCGCCAATTCGCCCAAAGGGAAGGACTTGCATTAAACGAAGCCGAAATAGAAAGCATCCGCCAAGCACAGGAGGAAACCTACTGCATGATGGAAGAAGCTTTCAAAACCGGCTCTGAGGATGAGAAAAAATATGCCGAACTGGCTATGGAAAACTTACAGGAAATGGCGGATGTTTATGGAGTAACGTTAGAAGAATATCAGGCATTATGCGTTGATTCTCTGGTATTGTCCGAAGAACGCTCTCGATTAGCCGAAAAGAAATTCCATGGGGATTCTGCTGCCCTTATGGAGTATATTAAAAACTCGTATGAGGAATTTTCCGTATCTATCCAGTAAAACAAAAAGGGAACCGATTGCTCGGTTCCCTTTTTTATTTACTTATGCGTTGTACAAATCCATCAGTTTGGTCTTGGTCCAGTAGACGCGCAGAGCCTGTTTTGGCTGTGCTTTGCCGACCGGAATCTCGATGGTCACGCCGTCCCAGTACAGGGTAATGCCCACCTTGCACTCGTACAGGGTCTGCATCACGCTTGCCGGCATATACTCGATGCCTTCCTTAACGGTGATGCGCAGGGTCTTGCCCTCTGCGGTCGCGCGGATTTTAGACTTCACCTGCATCCAGAAGTTGTACTCTTCCATAGCCTTCTTGTCTGCCGGGTCCGGTTTTTCGCGCTCTTCCATCTGCTGAACGGTCGAACTGCTGCCGGTGCTGCCGGAGTTGCTGTTTGGTTTTTCCGGAACGACCGGAGGATCAACCGGTGTGCTTGGTGCCGGAACAATAATCATTCCGTTTTCTCCAACCTGCATATCCTTGATATTGTTGCCGGTCAGATTATCCTTCTTGAGGTATTCGATTACCTGTTCTGTTGTTGCATCCTTTAGTTCAGGGGTATTCTCTTTGATTCTGTCGATGGTAGCCTTGTCCATATAAACCAGCGGTTTATCGGTGTTCGGGGTGGTTACGTTGTTCATCGTAAGCTTTGGAACTTCCGTTACACCATTACCCATTGCATACTCGACCACTGCATAACCGTTTGTGGAGAGGTTGCCGCCATTGATGGACACTTCTGCACCGTTGACGATGACCGCAGTATATTTGCCGCCCATCACATTGACGTTTTCCAGTTTGCCACCCTTTACTTTGTAGAACTGGATACCGTGTTTTGCTTTGCCATCTACATTGACAGTTGCATTTTTGATGGTGACATTATCTCCTGTCGCAGTGATGAAAGCGCCGTTTGCAATCTCGGTGTTGCAGGTAATCACATGATTGCCGCCATCGAGGGTAACACCTGCCGGAAGGGTGACTGCACCAGTGGAAACATCCTTCTGCAGAACGATGGTGTCGCCCGATTGTGCAGCTTTCAGTGCTTCTTCCAGTGTGTTGTAGGTCTTATCGCCAATCTTGGCTGCCGGATAAAGTGCTTCTTCTTTGCCGGTTTCAACATCGGTTACAATGGCATTTGGGTCATCCTTCGCAGCAGCTTTGGCTTCCTCTACGCTTGTATAGTAGCTGTATGGTGCATCTGGATTTGCACTTGGGCTGTACAATCCTGCTTTGAGCGAATCATTCAGATAATCTTTTTTAATCGAATTACCATAGTTGCCGCCACTAATTTCAAGGTTTGATTTTTCTGGATTCTCTAACACCTTACCATCACTAAATGTTCCAGCCGCTACTACACCTGTTACCACAGTATTCCCTGAAATTTTAACATTCGATTTTGAATTTCCTTCATAGGAAATAGACGCTACATCTCCGCGAATTGTGCCACCTGTAATATTGGTCTCTGCTTGAGAAGTTGGGTATGCCCAGCTATAGACATCGCCATTCATAGTACCATTAGAAATATTGGCAGTAGCCCAGTTCTGAACTGCTTGACTGTTCGTTGAATTAATTGTACCACCAGAAATATTGAGTGTACCATAGTCATCATTCTTTATAACGATGAAATTTTCCTGTTCGAATGTACCACCTTCAATATTCAAAACTGGTGTGTTTCCAGAAACACCGCCGTTACGAATCAAAGAAGCCCCGTCTTTGCCATTTCCACTATTATTGGTAACCGTTCCTCCTTGAATGGTCATTATTCCCTGGTTATCAATAACATAATAAGAAGAAGTGCCTGTGTTCTCTTTGGTATCTTCTCTCTTTACTGTACCATTTCCAGTAATCGTAAGTGTTCCATAATTGGTAATGGTTGCTGTTGCTTTTGTTTGTTCCCCGTTCAGCGTTTTCCCATTCAAATCTAAAACGACACTTTTACCAGACTCTACTGTAATTGTACCGGTGATATTCTCTACCAATTTTACATAAATATCATCAGTACCCTTTTCTAATGCAGAGTTAAAATCGTCAACGCTTTTAATTTCATAAGGACTTGCCTGTGTGCCTTCACCTGTCAAATCAGCTGTCTCAGTCTCAGTCTGTGTAGCAACTACTTGATCGACAGGAGCATCCGCAGGGGTGTTGGACGGACGGTTTTCAAAGAAGAATTCCAAATCCAGCAGGTTGTTGAGCTTTGCTTCTTCTACCAGCAGTTTTTCCTCTTCGGTCAGCGCGTCGTAGGCTGCTCTGGCTGCCTGCACCTGTGCCAGCAGAGCGTCTGCGTCGGTGTCCTCGGTCAGGCTGTCAAACAGCGGCAGACTGTTTAGCGCGCCGATTGCTGCCTTGAGCTGCTCGGATTGCTGTTTATCCTCATCTTTGTTCTCTTCTTTATTTTCACCGCCGTTTTCGCCTTCAACAACGGTAACATTCTGCGGATTGCTTTCCCCTTCCGCAAATGCCATGAAGCTGCCGCTTGCAATCATTGCCACACACAGCATGATGGACAGTGTTTTCTTTAATCCATTCATCGTTGGGATTCCTCCTTTTGTTTTTACAAAGCTATTCTCCCACTTTCTCCTCTTTGGAAGATTGCGTCTCCTCACAGGAACATTCCTATTCCACCTGGAATAGGAAAAAGCCCGGGCTTTTTCCTGTTTTCTCATTTAGTATAGCATCCGCTTTTGGCAATTACAATACGTTGTGACATATTTTGTGACAATTTTGTGCAGAAAATTTTATTGTGGTATCTCCTTATTTTCGTCACTTTGTTCACTATACTGGAAAGACGTCCAAATCCTGCCCGTTGACCACCTTTCCGTCATAGCCTGCCTGCCGGATTTCCTCCAAAATCGCTGCGCACCGCACATCCATCTGCGCCTGAAGGTCCCGGGTGTTGTCCTGGATATTCATGTGGTAGATGCGATGGGTGGTGACCAGCAGCTTGGGCTGCGCCTGTGCAGCAATGGCGGCAAGGTCGGTGCTGAGGGTGTGGACCTCGCGGTGGTACTTCTGCCATTTTTCCTCGCGGCATCGGATACCTGCGGCATATTCGACCTCGTGCAGCAAAATGTCGCAGCCCTTGGCTTTTTCGGCAACCACCGGCAGGGGTGCGGTGTCCCCGCTGACCACGATGACCCCATCCTGTGTGACAAAACGATAGCCATAACTTTCCAGTGTACCGTGGCTGACAGCAAACGCCTCCACCTGCACCCGCTCATCCCGGTAGATGATGCCTTCCTGTATCTCCTGCACCTGCACCTGATAACCCACCTCGTTGGCTCGCTCAAAGCCATGCAGACGAAAGTCGATGTCCACCGCATACGCCTGCAACAGGTAGTCGGTCATCCGCTGCAAGCCCTTGGGACCAAACACCTTGAGCGGACTGCTACGCTCCAGCACCCACGGCGTGAAGATAAGGTCGGCATAGCCCACCGTGTGGTCGGTGTGCAGGTGGGTGCAGAAGGCGGTGGTCAGCAGGTCCGGTCGCAGCGGGTCGATGCCCTTATAGTACGCCTTGGATGCCTGCCGCACCACGCCCGGTCCAAAATCCACCAGGTAAGCCCGGTCGTCCACCACCACAGCGCAGGCAGGTCCGCTGGCGTTCGGGCAGGCGTTTGGGGTCCCTGTTCCAAGTAAAACCAATTTTGTTGACATAACGTTCATTCTCCTCTTTTAAATCAAAAGGAGGCTCTGCGAACTGCTCACAGAACCTCCTGTCCTTTTTTGTGTTATTCGTCGCTGTCAGGGAACTGCTGGCATTTTTTTCGATAATAGAAGATGAACAGCAGCGCTGTCAGCGTCCATGAGATTGGATAGCTGTAAAGGATGGTGTCGATGACCGGCTTGAGCGGAACGATGAACCAAACCCACAGCACTCTGAGTACGCACACACCGCCGCAGGTCATCAGCATCGGCACCAGCACGTCGCCGGTACCGCGCAGCGCACCCGAGTAGACTTCGATAAAGACATACACCGCATACGCCGGCGCCATCAGGGTCATCATGTGCATTCCGATTTCGATGACGGTGGCATCGGTGGTGAACATCTGGTAGACATACTTTCCAAAAATCAGGAAGACTGCGCTGATGACGACCGAAGCGCCCATTGCCATCCCGATACAGATGCGCACGCTTTTGCGCATCCGCCCAAACTTGCGCGCGCCATAGTTCTGTCCTACAAATGTGGTGATGGAGATACCAAAGGCGCTGATGACCATCCAGAAGAAGGAGTCGATCTTTCCATAGGCAGTCCATGCCGCCATCGTGTTGGTTCCGAAGGAGTTGAGCGAGGTCTGGATGATGATATTGGATGCACTGTACATCACCGACTGCAAGCCTGCCGGCAGACCAATTTTCAGCAGCAGCTCCAACGCATCACGGTGAAAGCGAACCTGTTTGAGTTCCAGCCGGAAAATATCCTTGGAGCGGCACAGCGCCAGCACCACCAGCACCGCACTGACTCCCTGGGCAAACACCGTTGCAATGGCAGCACCCGCTACGCCCATATGGAAAAAGACAACCAGGACTACGTCCAGCAGAATATTGATAAAGCAGCAGACAATCAGATAGTACAGCGGACGGCGGGAATCTCCGACCGCACGCAGGATGCTGGAGCCTACATTATAAATGAAGACAAAGATGATTCCGGCAAAATAGATGCGCAGGTAGGTGGTAGACGGTGCGATGACCTCTTCGGTGGTATTCATCCAACGAAGCATCATCGGAGACAGCCAAATTCCAATCACAGAGATGACCACGCTGCCCACCACCGAAAAGGCAAACGCGGTATGCAGCGCATTTTGCAATCCCTGCTTCTCCCTTGCGCCGTAATACTGGGAGATGACCACCGTTGCACCGGAAGAAAGTCCGACAAAAAAGCCGACAATCAGGTTGATGATCTGGCTGGTGGAGCCGCCCACCGCCGCCAATGCTTCGGTACCGACAAATCTTCCTACGACAACTGCGTCTGCCGTGTTGTAGATCTGCTGAAAAAAGGTGCCCAGCACAATCGGAAAAAAGAAAATCAGCAGCTGTTTCCAAATCACACCGTTGATGATCCGGTTCTCTTTGTTCTGCACATTTTCCATCTCGATTCCTCCTCCAAAAAGCTTTTTGCAAGACCCTGATCAGTCCTGCCTATAAATATATAGCATAATCGACCCTTGCTTGTCGAGAGAAAAACTTAAAATTTTTCTGATTAAAAAATCACAAAGCCCCTTTTTTCAAATTTAGAAAAAAGGGGCTTTGTCAACCTCAATAATTTCTGCGGTCATCCTCGGCTTTTGCCGCAGCGACCATCTTCATTTCGATCCACCGCTCTTTGGTAATCAGTACCTGTCTGGGCTTGCTGCCCTCAAACGGACCGATGATACCTTTTTCCTCCATCGCATCCATCAGGCGGGCTGCACGCGCATAGCCCAGCTTCAGCCTTCTTTGCAGCATGGAGGTGGATGCCTGCCCGGTTTCCACCACAATCTCAATCGCGCTGGGCAGCATCTCGTCCTCGTCCGAGAATCCGCCGCCCTCGTCCTTGCCACCCTTCTTCTTGTTGTCGGAAACGGCATGGCGGTCGATCTCCTGCAAAATCTGCTCGTCATAGGTCATCTTCTGACCGGACTGCTTGATAAATTCGATGATGCGCTCGACCTCCCCGTCGGTCACAAAGCAGCCCTGAACGCGGGTCGGTTTGGAGGAACCGATGGGAGAAAAGAGCATATCGCCTCTGCCCAGCAGTTTTTCTGCACCGCTGGAATCGAGGATGGTGCGCGAGTCAATCTGAGAGGAAACTGCAAAGGCGATACGGGAAGGGATGTTCGCCTTGATAACACCGGTGATGACGTCCACCGACGGACGCTGGGTGGCAATGACCAGGTGCATTCCCGCCGCACGCGCCATCTGTGCCAGGCGGCAGATGGAATCCTCCACCTCGCCCGGCGCTGCCATCATCAGGTCGGCAAGCTCGTCGATGATGATGACAATCTGCGGCATCGGTTTAAGCCCGTTCTTCTCTGCCGCGCGGTTAAAGCCGGTCATATCCCGCACACTGTAATCCTTAAACAGCTGATAGCGGTTGAGCATCTCGTTGACCGCCCAGGACAGTGCGCCTGCTGCCTTTTTCGGGTCGGTGACCACCGGGATGAGCAGGTGTGGGATGCCGTTGTAGATGCCCAACTCCACCATCTTCGGGTCGATGAGCACCAGCTTTACCTCCTGCGGAGTGGAGTGGTAGAGCATACTGACAATCAGCGAATTGATGCAGACCGATTTACCGGAGCCGGTCGAGCCTGCAATCAGGGTGTGCGGCATCTTGGCAAGATCCGCTACGGTGACCTTTCCGGCAATATCTCTGCCAAGCGCCACCGCCAGCGGACTTTTTGCCTGCTGAAATTCCGGCGAGTCGATGATCTCCCGGATGGAAACGGTGCTGACCACCTTGTTGGGCACCTCGATGCCCACCGCAGGCTTGTTCGGGATGGGCGCCTCAATGCGGACTCCCGATGCGGCAAGGTTGAGGGCGATGTCATCGGCAAGGTTGGTAATCTTGCTGATTTTTACCCCTGCCGACGGCTGCAATTCATAGCGGGTGACCGCCGGTCCGCGTGCAATGTCGATGATGCGGGTCTGCACGCCGAAGCTTTGCAGGGTGGACACCAGCTTTTCAGCATTGGTGCGCAGCTCTTCCTGCAAATTGCTCTCGTTGGGTTTTTCAATCTCATTTAAAATCTCAATCGGCGGTTTGATGTACTCCGGCTCTTCCTCTTCCGGCTGCGGCGCATCGACCGAATGGGATGCGCCCTGCAAATCCATTCCCTGAGCCGCTATCCGGTCGGCAGATACCTGGATAATTTCATGCGGCTGCTCCCTGCGGCTGCCGGTCGGCGGCTCCGGCTCCAGATGGATGTTATCCGGGTGAAACGGTACCGGCTCCTCCTCTTCGACCATCGGCATTTCCTGCGGCTGGAAAAATACCGGCTCTTCCTCTTCGGCGATTGGCGTTTCCTGCGGTGCGGCTGGCTGGAAAATCTCATCCATCTCCGATTCCGTCGGTTCTTCCTGCACATGCTGTCCAAAGTGGAAGTTTTGCATCGAGATAAATCCATCAGCGATGTCCTCTTCCTCCAAAAGCGGCTGTTGCTCTGTCTGCTCCCAGGAAAATCCGGTCTGACAAGGGTCGCCCATCCTTTCTTCATGCAGGTGAGACGGGTGGTCCCAATCGGCAGAATCCACCACCGGTCGCACCCCTGCGTTTGGCATATTGGATTTTAGGGTGTGCAGCACTGCCTGGTCCTCCCGCGCATAACCGCTGCCGGCTGCCGGTGCGACCCGATTGATCAGGTCGTCCAAATACGGAGAGGAAAGCTGTGATTCCTGCTCGTCCACCGGTTCTTCCGGCGGATTCCAGAAGCTGTCGCTTTCCACCGACTGCTCCAGCTCCCATCGCTCGGCAGCAATCTGCTCGGCGCGCTGCTGTTCCTGCCGCTTTTGTTCGGCGCGTTCCAACTCCAGCTTTTCCCTCATGGCTGCCCTGCCTTTTTCGGTGTCCTCCTGTGCCTGGCGCAGCCGCTCCAGCTCCTCCTCTTTTTTGCGCTTGGCATTAAAAAAGCTGTCGGTTTGCAACCCGTCCTCCTGCTCGGCGCGCTTGCCTGAGCCTAACGGGATATTGATGTTAAAGCGAGGCTTGGTCGGCGCCTGCCCTTCCTCCATCATCTGCTCCTGGCGAAGCTGCCGCTGCTGATTGCGGATCTCCGAATGGGCGACATAGACCTCCTCCATCTTCTGCATCGGTTTTTTTGCCGACTGATACAGCCCGATCAGTGTCCCGCCGGTCAGTACCATCAGCACCACAAAAATCAGCAGGACCATCGTCACCTTGGCTCCGGTGGGACCAAACCAGTAGAGCAGCGGCAGACCGAACAGCCCCGAAACCGCTCCTCCTCCGTGTCCGTCCACGCCGTTTTGAAAGAGTGAGAGGAACTTTTCAATCAGGTTGCCGTTTGGGATGCCCGAGCCGAACACCTGGGTCGCTCCGCTGAGCAGGCAAATCAGCAGCATCGACTGCCATACCTTGTGCCCGACCAGACCGATAGGCTTGTCCAGCGCGGTCATGATGGAAACATAGAACAGCAGGGGAGCAATCAGATAGGCGCTCCATCCAAACATCCCCAGAAAGAAATTGTGAATCCAGTTCCAGACGTTCTGTCCCTCCACCAGTGTGGTCGCCATAATAAAGACTGCCACTGCAAAAACGACGATTGCCCAAAACTGCTGTCTGGAGTGCAGCTCGCGTTTTTTGCGCTCCCGTTCGGTCGCAGCCGCGCTCTTGCTTTTGGTGCGCGAGGATGTTTTTTTGGTTGCCATAGTCTGCCAAACCTCCCTGTTGTCCATGTTTCTATCATAAAAAGTAATCTAAAAAAATCTGTTTTTTTGCGGCAGCTTCACCTGTTTTCCCGGGGAAAGCTCCTGCCGCAGAAAATCGTGCGGGTCGGTGGAAAGGATGCGTTCCACCAAAAGCTGTCCGTTTTGTATCCTACCTTGCAGCGCTGCCGTTTCCGAAAGCAAAACAGTGATCGGCTGCTCTGACTGCTCTGCCATCATCTGCTGCATCGCCCAAATTGGTGTCACCGAATGAAGGATCATCGTCTGCGCCCTCCTTTTTTGGGTCGGACCGCAGATTTTGCTCCCTTTTCTTTTTTCTCAATCATCCGGTACAGGCAGGAGATGGCTTCGCTCAGTCCTCCTAAATGGTCGATCAGCCCTGCCTGTACCGCCTTTTCTCCATCCAAAACGGTGCCGACGTCCATCACCAGCTCCCCGGTGTTCATCATCAGCCGACGAAAATCCTTCGAGGAGATGCCGGAGTTGTCGGTGACAAAGCGCACGATGCGTTCCTGCATCCGGTCAAAATAGGAAAGGGTCTGCGGGACGCCCAGCACCAGACCGTTCATCCGCACCGGATGCACCGTCATGGTGGCGGAAGGCGCGATGAAGGACTGCTTTGCGCTGCACGCCAGCGGCACACCGATGGAATGTCCGCCGCCCAGCACCAGCGACACGGTCGGCTTTTTCATGCCGGAAATCAGCTCGGCAATGGCAAGCCCCGCCTCGACATCTCCACCGACGGTGTTGAGAATAATCATCAGCCCTTCGATGGAAGGGTCCTGTTCGATGGCGACCAGCTGCGGAATGACGTGCTCATACTTGGTGGTCTTGTTCTGTGGCGGCAGGATATAGTGACCCTCGATCTGACCGACGATGGTCAGACAGTGGATTACGTGCTTGGCTGCGGTCATGGTGACCGAGCCGGACTGGATGATTTGGCTGGTTTGCTCCTCCAAATCCTCCGGCTGCTCCTGCGGCTGGTCGACCGGCAGCTCTTCACAGACCGGTTTCCTGCGATTGTTTTTCTTGTGATTGTGGCTCATGCGCACACCTCCATAGATTCGATTTCCTTCTCTAGTGTGCGCTGCTGTCGACCAGCTTATCCGTCCGGTTTTTCAGGATGCTCTCTTTATTATAAACGGATTTTTCAAACGAATCAACCAAAGCCGCTCGGATATTGTCGTCATTTTGTAAAAGAAAATCAAAAAGGTTTTGTCTGCCACAATCAATCCAGACAAAACCTTTTTGCGTCAGCTTATAAAACCTTGACCATCATCAGCTCTTTTAAGGAGCTTCCATCCTCCAGCCGGATGGCGTTGGGCTTTTCGCCTATGCACACAAAACCCATCTTGTGGTAGAGCCCAATCGCCCGCTGGTTCCCTTCGATGACCTCCAGCTCCAGCTGTTCGAGCTTCTCCTGCCTTGCTTTTTCAATCATCTCTTCAAACATCGCTGTTCCGATGCCCAGTCCCCAATAATCCTTCAGCAAGGCGATGGCGACCTGCCCGCGATGTCGGGTCTTGCGCCAGCGGTTTAAGTCAAGCTGACAGTTTCCCGCCAACTTTCCCTCCACCTCGCAGACGAGCATCAGCACATCGGGAGAAACAAGCTGCCTTTCCAGATAGGTCGCCTCCTGCTCTGCTGTGACGGCAAATTCGTCCGGGTAGCGCATCAGGTAAGGTGTCTGCTCATAGCAGGCTTTCAGATAGGCAATCATCGGTATAGCATCCTCTTTGCAAACGGCACGCAGCAGCGCTGTTCTGCCGTCTTTTAAGGTGATGGTTTTGTTTTGATATTCCACAGTTCCTTTCCTCCCTTGTGCTGTGATAGAAAAGAGCGGGGAAAATCTCCCCGCTCTTAGGTGGTATGTTTTGCCGCTTATGCTTTGTTGATCGAGCCAAACAGCTCCATCTTCTCTTTTACCTTTTCTTTGATTGCTTCAAAGCCCGGTTTGAGGACCTTTCTTGGGTCGAAGCCCTTCTTCTGCTGGTCCATGTTTTCCTCAAAGTATTTGCGGACTGCTGCGGTGAATACGATCTGGCATTCGGTGTTTACATTGATCTTGGAAACGCCCTTGGAGATTGCATCCTTGACCATCTCGTCAGGAATGCCGGTGCCGCCGTGCAGAACCAGAGGCATGGTGCCGGTCTTTTCCTGGATCTGAGCCAGGACGTCCAGACGCAGACCTGCCCAGTTTTCTGGATATACGCCGTGGATATTGCCGATGCCTGCTGCCAGCATATCAACGCCCAGCTCGCAGATGCTTGCGCACTCATCCGGGTCTGCAATCTCGCCGCCGCCCAGCACGCCGTCTTCCTCGCCGCCGATTGCGCCTACCTCAGCCTCAACCGAGATGCCTTTGGAGTGAGCCAGTGCAACGATCTCCTTTGTCTTTTCTACGTTCTCTTCGATGCTGTATTTGGAGCCGTCGAACATAACCGAGGAGAAGCCCTTCTCGATACATTCTTTTGCTGCCTCATAGCTGCCGTGGTCCAGATGCAGAGCAACCGGAACGGTGATGCCCAGCTCTTTGATCATGCCGTTTACCATGCCGACGATGGTGGTGTAGCCACCCATGTACTTGCCTGCACCCTCGGAAACGCCCAGAATAACAGGGGAATTATTTTCCTGAGCGGTCAGCAGGATGGCTTTGGTCCACTCCAGGTTGTTGATGTTGAAGTGACCCACTGCGTAGTGACCCGCTTTTGCTTTGTCCAGCATTTCTTTTGCAGAAACTAACATAATAAAGATCCTCCTTATTTTAAAAAACGATTCCTCCTCCGGGATATGGGAAAAGCTTTTTTTCATTGCTTTTATTATAAACAATAACGGTAGGAAAATCAATCGCTTTTCTTTTTTGCCGTTTCGCTCTTGACAAAATCTTTTCTTTTGTTAGTTCCGTTTGACCGTATCTTAACAGAAAAAGAGTCTTTTTCGACTGCATTTTGTTGACTTCTGAACAAAAAAGGCATAGAATAAAAGTAGAGTCTATTGATTTTGTATAGTTTTACGGCGGTTGTTCCAACTGCGTCAATCGCCGCCAGAAAGGATGATTTTGCATGAACTATCTTGATACATACAACCTCTGGAAATCAAAGCAGCTGGAGGACCCGGACCTGATTGCAGAAATGGTCGACATCGAAGGAAACGACTATGAGATTAAAGAACGCTTTGTAAAAATGCTGGAATTCGGCACCGCCGGTCTGCGCGGCATCCTTGGCGTAGGCACCAACCGCATGAACATCTACACCGTTGCTCTGGCTACCCAGGGCATGGCGGATTATATCAACGAGAAATATGAAAATCCATCGGTTGCCATCGCTTATGACAGCCGCATCAAGAGCGACCTGTTTGCCCGTGTGACCGCCCGCGTCTTTGCTGCAAACGGGGTCAAGGCTTATCTCTTCAAGGAATTGATGCCGACCCCTACCTTGTCCTTTGCCGTTCGTCAGCTGCATTGCAGCGCCGGCATCGTTATCACCGCCAGCCATAACCCAGCCCAGTACAACGGCTACAAGGCATACGGCGACGACGGCTGCCAGCTGAACCCGCAGGCTGCTGCCAAAGTGCTGGAACTTGCCAGCAAGACCGACATCTTTGATGGGGTCAAAAAGATTTCTCTGGAGCAGGGTCTGCGCAGCGGCATGATTGAGTATATCTCCGACGAACTGGTCGACCAGTATCTCGACCGCGTCTTTGCACTGCGTGTCAGCAAGGCACCGGTACAGCCAAGTCACCTGAAGGTGGTCTACACCCCACTCAACGGCACCGGCAACAAGCTGGTCCGCCGCATCCTGGGAAGAATCGGCATCGAGGACATCGAGATCGTGCGCGAGCAGGAGCGACCGGACGGCAACTTCCCGACCTGCCCATACCCGAACCCGGAGGAAAAATCCACCTTGCAGCTGGGCATCCAGCTGTGCAAGAGCATCGACGGCGACCTGGTGCTTGCCACCGACCCGGACGCTGACCGCGTTGGCATCGCCGTCAACCACCACGGCGAATACATCCTGCCGACCGGCAACGAAGTCGGCGTGCTGATGCTCGACTATATTGCAAAGCAGCGCATCGCACAGGGAACCATGCCTAAAAATCCAATCGCTGTCAAATCCATTGTGTCCACCCCGTTGGCAGATGTGGTTGCCAAAAGCTACGGCATCCAGATGATCAACGTCCTCACCGGTTTTAAATACATCGGCGAGCAGATTACCCTGCTGGAGCAGAAGGGCGAAGAAAACCGCTTCCTGCTGGGCTTTGAGGAAAGCTACGGCTATATGACCGGCGGTCATGTCCGCGACAAGGACGCTGTCAACGGCGCCATGATTATCTGCGAAATGGCAGAGTACTACAAAAAGCAGGGCAAGACGCTGATTGACGCGCTCAACGACATCTTCTCCCGCTTTGGCGTCTATGCTGCCAAGGTCAAGGGCTACACCTTTGAAGGTACCGAAGGAATGGACAAGATGACCGGCATCATGAAGAAGCTGCGCGAAAATCCACCGAAAGATTTTGGCGGCTACAAGATTCTGTGCTGCTCGGACTACCTGATTTCCAAGCGCAGGGACTTCCGCAGCGGTGGACAAACCGACATTCTGCTGCCGACCTCCAACGTGCTGGAATATGACCTGGAAAACAACCTGAAACTGATTGTTCGTCCGTCCGGCACCGAGCCGAAAATCAAGGTTTATCTGACCATCGTGACCAACGACAAGGCACAGGTTGAAACCATCGAGCAGCGCCTGATTTCCAGCGCCGACCTTCTGATGAAATAAGTTTGCCTTTTCCTTTTATGGATGGAGCTGTATGCAGCTCCATCCATTTTTGTTTTTTCTGCCCTTTGGTTTATTTTGCGCAAAAAGCACAGTGATTTTATGTGATTTTTATTCATGTGAATGTTGAGATTTCTCTTGCATTTTACATTCAGCTTGCTATAATAAAAGTTGTCTTGAAGCGTATGATAGCAAACGCTTTATTTTTTTAGAAAAGGATGGGAGCAATGAAGAAATCGTATGAACTGGATATGTGCAATGGACCAATCCTCGGAAAGATTCTGGTCTTTGCCATCCCGCTGATGATCTCCGGCATTTTGCAGCTGCTTTTCAATGCTGCGGACATCATCGTTGTCGGTCGTTTCACCGGAAGCCAGGCGCTGGCTGCTGTCGGTTCAACCAGTGCGCTGATCAACCTGATCATCAATCTTTTTATCGGCGTTTCGGTCGGAGCCAATGTCGTTGTTGCGCGCAATTACGGCGCCAAGGACTATGACGGCATCCACGGCGCGGTACACACCTCGGTATTGACCGCCATCTGGGGCGGCATCATCTTGATTTTTGTCGGCATCCTGCTGGCTCGTCCGATGCTGGAAATGATGGGCACCCCGGAAGATGTCATCGACCTGTCGGTTCTGTATATGCGCATCTACTTTGTAGGAATGCCCGCTTTTATGATGTACAACTTCGGCGCTGCCATCCTGCGTGCCATCGGTGACACCAAGCGCCCGCTCTACTTTTTGACCCTATCGGGCGTGGTCAACGTCGTCCTCAACCTGTTCTTTGTCATCGTCTTTCACATGGGTGTGGCAGGTGTTGCACTGGCGACCATTATTTCCCAGGCAATTTCCGCATTTTTGATTATCCTGTGTCTGATGAAGATGGACGGTCCCTGCCATCTGGACTTTAAGCATCTGAAGTTCCACCCCGAGCAGCTCAAATCGATGCTGCGCATCGGTCTGCCTGCCGGTTTACAGGGAGCCATCTTCAGCATTTCCAACGTCCTGATTCAGTCCTCTGTCAACTCCTTCGGCTCTCAGGTCATGGCGGGCAACACCGCCGCGGGCAACATCGAAGGCTTTGTCTACAACTCGATGAACGCTGTTTACCAGACCTCTTTGAGCTTTACCAGCCAGAACATGGGCGCCAAAAAGTTTGACCGTATCAACAAGATTCTCTTCCAGTGTCTGCTGGTGGTCACTGCCATCGGTCTGGTGATGGGTGGCGGCGCTTACCTACTGGGCGAGCCGCTGCTGGGCATTTACACCTCCAGCCCGGAGGTCGTTTCCTACGGCTTGATTCGACTCAAATACGTCTGTGCAACCTACTTCCTCTGCGGCTTGATGGACGTCATGGTCGGCACCATCCGCGGCATGGGATATTCCATTATGCCGATGCTGGTTTCTCTGACCGGTGCGTGCGCATTCCGTGTCATCTGGATTTTCACCATCTTCCAGATGGACCGCACTCTGGACTGTCTGTACATCTCCTACCCTATCTCCTGGGTATTAACCGCAGGTGTTCATCTCATCTGCTACTTTGCCGTCCGCAAGAAAGCCTTTGCCCGCGCTGCTGCCCAATAACCTACTTTTTCTTTGCTAAAAAGAAAAAGTAGGCAAAAAGAAAAGTTCTCCGCTCCGCGGTGTTCTTTCGGAGGCTTGCTAAAACGCAGGCATCCTACTTTTTCTTTACTAAAAAGGAAAAGTGGGCAAAAAGAAAAGCGTTCTGCTCCGCGCCATACCGATTTCTTTGCTAAAAAGAAATAGTAGGCAAAAAGAAAAGCGTTCGCTCTGCGGCGTTCTTTCGGAAGTTGCTAAACAAAAGGGTTCGGCAGGGACATCCTCTTAAAATAGGATGTCCCTGCCGTTTTACATTTGACAGTCCTCTGCTTTTCCGCTATAATATATTTTCCATAAAACAACCGGCTTTTTGAGGTGAGTCCTGCGGCTTTCATCGTTTGATGGTGCATAGGACTCCCCTTTTTCATTGTCCAATCTATCAGGAAAGGAAGAACCACCGACCAATATGAACACCATCAAGCGTTATTTTACTCAGCATTTTACACCCTCAGAAGGCAAGCTGCTTTTGCTTATGCTGCTGACTCCCGTCACCGCTTTTTATCTGATGCAGTTTGCTTACAGCGGCAGCCTGCCGTGGGACTACCCTGCGGGCATCCTGCTGGCAAACTATCTTTGCATCGGCGCTGTCCACTTTACCCTGTGCGCTCTGACCAACTACATCGTCCTCTGCTGCTTTTTGACCCACCTGCTGTGCTTTTTATGGGGGACTGCCAACTACTACGTTTCCCTCTTCCGTGGCACTCCCATCCTGCCATGGGACTTCACCGCCTTGGGCACCGCTGCTGCCGTGGCGGACAGCTATCAATTTTCCATCAGCCGTCAGATGGGCATTTCCCTGATTTTACTGGCGCTGCTCTTCCTGCTGCTGTGCCGCCGGATGAAAAGCGGGCGTTTTCGTCCCTCCAAAAACCGTCTGCGGGCAAGGGCTGCCTATCTGTGTGCCATCGTTGCCTGCGCCTATCCGGTTTTGCAGCCCAACGCGCTGGAAACCTTCGGTGTCCGCACCGATGTCTGGGACCAGTCCGGCTCCTACTCCAAAGACGGCGCTCTTGCTGTTTTTCTGCGCAACACCCAATTCATGTCGGTCGAACCGCCGCAGGACCCTTCTGCACAGAACGTCCAGCGGATTGCGCAGCAGGTCGCTCCTGTCGAACCGGCTGTTTCCACCGATACCCGTCCGAACATCATCGCCATCATGAACGAATCCTGGGCAGACTTTGAAAACTTCGGCAACCTTTCCCTGAGCGAAAGTGTCACCGATTTCATCGACTCGCTGGACAACTGCATCCGTGGACATTGCTACACCTCCGTCTTTGGTGCGGGCACCAGCGCCAGCGAATTTGAATTTCTGACCGGCAACTCGATGGCGTTCCTGCCTTCCGGCAGCATCCCCTACCAGCAGTACATTCTGGAGCCTTCCTCCTCCTTGGCTTCGCTGCTCAAAGAAAACGGCTACCGCACCCTTGCCTTCCACCCGGGCGAGCGCACCTCCTGGCAGCGCAATCAGGCTTACCCGCTGCTGGGCTTCGACCACTTCAAATGCGTGGAGGATATGGACGTTCCCATCACCGAGGAGCATGGCTATGTCAGCGACCAGTCCTCCTTTGAGCAGATTATCTATGAATTTGAGCACAAATCCCCGCAGGAGCGGCTGTTCCTCTTCAATGTAACCATCCAGAACCACGGCAGCTATACGGTAGAAAACTATCCCGCACAGGTACAGCTGACCGACCAACCCGGTCGCTACCCGATGGCAGAGCAGTACCTCACACTGGCAAACAAGACCGACGAATCATTCAAGCTGCTGGTGGACTACTTCAGCCGCCAGCAGCAGCCGACCATCATCCTGATGTTTGGCGACCACCAGCCGTCGGTGGAGCAGGAATTTCTGGACAAGGCATACGGTGTCACCCAGGACCAGATGACGATGGAGCAGTATATGGGACGCTATCAGACTCCCTTCCTGATTTGGGCAAACTACCCGCTGCCGCAGACCGAGCTGCCGGTCAGCAGTCTGAACTTCTTGGGTCAGCACCTGCTGTCCCTTTCCGGCATCCGCAATTCTGTTTACGGCGATTACCTCTCCGGCTTTGAGCAGCAGTTCCCTGTATTTACTTTTGTCGGTTATATGGATGCAGATGGCAAAGCGTACAGCCACCTGGAGAGCAACCGCTACGATTCTCTGATCGAGGACTACCGCGCCTTTGCCTACAACAACCTGTTTGGCGCACAGCAGCGGTGTGGCTCCTTTTTTCAGCCGCCGCAGTAAATCCTGCTGCAAACAAAACCCCTCGGACGACTTTTGTTGTTGTGCAAAGGTCGTCCAAGGGGTTTTCTGTTCTTTTGTTATTTTAAAGTAACGCCCGTGTAGTAGTGGGTCAGAATTTCCTCATAGTCCCAGCCGCGCTGCGCAAAGTAATCGGCGCCCTGCTGGCTCATGCCCACTCCGTGACCATAGCCGTAGGTGGTGAAGATAAACTCTCCATCGTCATATTCCACCTCAAACGCCGCCGAAGGAAGTGCAAACTCCATCAGCTCCTCGCGTACCTCGCGACCGCTGAGTCTTTTTCCGCAGACACGGATGGAATCAACATATCTTCCGTTGATGTACTCTTCATCCTCAAACCATTCGTCCGGGTCGCTGTAATCGTATGGGTCCACATCCAGATTCTCCTCGATGTACTGGGCAATCTCCTCCTCCGAGAAGCGTTTGACAGCCCCATACGCTTTCAGGGTGGTGTCGCCGGGACTTTCCACGCTGCGCAGGTAAGGCAGATAGCCTCCCCAGACATTTTCCGAATCGACCGAGTTGCCCGCATTGGAAGCACAGTAGGTGGCATTGATATATTCACCCTGATAGTACAGCGCTTCACCGATTACCTGCTCGACCGCATCCTCGACCTTGGCGGAAACGCTGCTCTTTGCCGGCAGGGATGGGATGGTCCCCTTCTGATTGTTGTAGCGAATGTAGGTGTATGCCGCTACTGCCTGTGCTTTGAGCGCCTCCTCGCGAAAGCTGGCGCCCATCTCTGCCTCTACCACCCGTCCGACGATATTCTGTGCCGAACCTTTGATCGTTTTGCCGTTGACCTTGATGGCAAGGGTATTTTTGCTCAATGCTTTGGAGCTGCTGCTCGAGCTGCTCTGTTCGGAAGATTTGCGCTTGAGGGTAGTGCCCCCGGATTTTTCGCTGCTATCCATCTTTTTCTTGGTGCTGCTCAAACCCATGTAATCCTCCAACTGGCTGTACAGCTGCTCTCTGACATCCTGGCTTGGCTGCTGTTGTACATTCTGTACTTGTATCATCTTGCTTGTTCCTCCTTATATGGTATGGATTAGGAAGCGCTGTGCAGCGCCGCCTTCAGCTGTGTCTCGTCCGGTTTGCTTCCGCCAAACAGCTGGTACCAGACATCGGGATAGAGTGGATTGGGATTCATCACCGCCGCCGAGGTATCCACCGATGCGCTTTCGCCCTTTCTCACCTTTCGTGCAACCACAACAAAGCGCGCATCCTTAAACTCATACGAGCAGGTGGACAGGGTCAGCAGTTGGTCGTCCGAACGGACATCCACCCCGGTGTTGATGATGCTGCGCACCAGCACGCTGTCGATGTAGTCCTGTGTCTGCTGCGCGTCCTGTGCATCGATGAACTCGTGGTAAGGAAAAATCTTCCCATGCTCGGCGTGGGTATTGGTGTAAAAGACCGAAATGATCTTGTACTGACCGTCGTGGTAAACGCTGTTAAAGTCAATCACCGGATGCTCCTGATAAAAGCTCAAGTCGGTGTATCCTTTGAGGATGTTGAACATCTGCCCGTCGGTACGGATGTTGTGTCCATAGACAATGACGTTGGTGCTGGGCTTTTGCAGGTCATCCGACGCATCTACAAACGGAACGGCGTGTTCGCTGTACTCCCCTTCAAAATTCATCCGGTAGTACTTGGTGTTGTCGGTGGTCTGCACCACCGGATAATCCAGCGCAGTGCCGTCGATGCTGATCCAGCCCACCGTGTCGGGATTCAGCTCCCACAAAGCGGCAAAATCCTTGCTGTACCCCGAAGGATAACCGGCAGGTGCAATCAGGGTCGGTGTATCATAGACATCCCGCAAGGTTTGGTAGGCGCTGCGGTTCTGGGCAGACTTAAAGTAGTAGTATCCCAGATAGCTGACCGAACCGGCAAAGACCAGAACAAAGACGGTCAGCAAAGCCTTGACAATCAGCGGTCGTCCCCGCGGTTCGTCCCTTTCGGCAGTTTTCTTTTCCTGCCTGCGGCGCGCTTTTTCCTGTTTGGCAGCCCGCTTTTGTTCCTTCCTGCTCACCGGCTCAGAAGAGGGCTGTGGCTGCCAGCTTTCCTCTTCGTCGTCCTCTTCTTCATACAGGTCGTCATCCCAATCGTCGTCATACGGCAGTTGCTGCATCTGCGGCACGGGTGTTTCGCTGTAGTCCGGCGTTGCCTTTTCCGATGGGTTCATCTGTGCGCCGTCGGTAAAGCTATCGGGATTGTACTTTTTCTGCTGCTTTTTTTCCACCACGCGCAATCCCTTGGTCCCTACGCCCGAAAAGGTGCTGACCCGCCCGCACTCGCTGACCAAATCCTCCAGAAAGCTGTTGCAGCAGCTGCGGGAGAGCTTTTCCTCCTCACGCAATGCAATCAGCCGCAGCACCGGATGGTCCGGCGTGCCGCCCAGGATAGGCAGAAAATTCTGCTGCCAGCGGCGGGTACGCTCGATGTAATCCTCCACCGCCTCCCGCTTGTCCGCGCGGATGGGAATATCCGAGGTAACCGCTCCCGGATAAAAATGGCGGAGCAGAGCGCCAAACAGTCCGTTTGCCACCTGGCGCAGCACCTCCTGTGCCGAGCCGCTGACCAGCGCAACGCAGGTATTGGGGAAAAACAGGACAAAGCCTGCCTGTCCGCAACCCGGGTCGCTCAGCGGCAGGGAATCCTGCGGCATCATCGCTCCCTGCAGCAGCCGGTCGTTGGGCATCCTTCCCTGATTTCCCAGATATTTGCGGATGTCCGCAGCCGCCCGCTCATTTTGGTGCAGCGGTTTGTTGAAGCCCTGCGCAAGGATTTCCCTTGCCCGCAGCTGCGGCGCATGGTCGACCAGCAGCACCAGCTGACATCTGCGCACCGAGGCACTGATCTGTTCAATCAAACGGCTGCGGTCGCTGACCCTGACCTCGTCGCTGAAATCAAGACCGAGCAGCTCAAATTCTTCTCTCAGGGTCGGGTTTTGCTGCATCAGCCGGTACAACGAGTAGCCGGTATCAAGCAATAATACCTTGTGGTTCACCAAACCGCCCCTTCCTTGTATCAATCGTCCGAATATTCCCCTTGCAAAACAGGACAAATCCGCCCTTTTACCAGGGGAAATCTGCTTTTTATTATAGAGGAAAGGGGGAGTTTATGCAAGAAAACTTTTGTTAATTTGAAAAATTATCTGAACCTTGTAAAAAAATCCCCCTTCCCTCCTGTTTTGCAGGAAGAAAGGGGGATTTTCTATTGCATTCGCTTTGGATTAGCGTCTTTTTTCTCTAATCTCTTCGCAGATCATCTGAACAAATTCATCCACGCTCATTGCGCCGCCGTCGGTGCCTTTGCGGGTACGAACCGATACGCTGTCGGTTTCTGCTTCCTTCTCGCCGACAACCAGCATATACGGAATCTTCTTGAGCTGCGCTTCACGAATCTTGTAGCCCATCTTCTCCGAGCGCCAATCTGCTTCGACACGGATGCCGGCTGCCTGGAGCTTTTCAAGAACCTTCTGTGCATAGTCGTGATGCTTTTCACTGATTGGAATAATCATTGCCTGTGTTGGCATCAGCCAGGTCGGCAGTGCACCGGCATATTTTTCCAGCAGCAGCGCCAGTGTACGCTCATAGCAGCCGATGGAGGTGCGGTGGATAATGTATGGGAAGTGGTCCTTTCCGTCCTCACCCACATAGGTCATGCCGAATTTCTGTGCCAGCAGCATATCGATCTGGATGGTAATCAGGGTGTCCTCTTTGCCGAATACATTCTTAATCTGAATATCCAGCTTTGGTCCGTAGAAGGCAGCCTCGTCGATACCAACCTTGTAATCCAGACCCAGGTGGTCCAGAATCTTCTTCATTGCTCCCTGTGCTTCTTCCCACTGTTCCGCAGTACCTTCATACTTGTCGGTACGGTTCGGGTCCCACTGGCTGAAGCGGTAGCTGACATCCTCTGCCAGACCCACCGTTTCCAGACAGTATTTTGCCAGCTCCAGACAGCCGCGGAACTCGTCCTCCAGCTGGTCCGGGCGCAGGATCAGGTGACCTTCCGAGATGGTGAACTGACGCACACGAATCAGACCGTGCATCTCACCGGAATCCTCGTTGCGGAAGAGGGTCGAGGTTTCGCCCAAGCGCATCGGCAGGTCGCGGTAAGAGCGGGCGCGGTTGAGGTAGACCTGATACTGGAACGGACAGGTCATCGGGCGCAGCGCAAAGCACTCTTTGGTTTCGTCGTGTGGGTCGCCCAGCACAAACATGCCATCCAGGTAGTGATCCCAGTGACCGCTGATCTTGTACAGCTCTCTCTTTGCCATGTACGGGGTTTTGGTCAGCTGGTAGCCACGCTGTGCCTCGGTATCCTCGATCCAGCGCTGAAGCTGCTGGATGACCTTGGCGCCGTTTGGCAGGATAATCGGCAGACCCTGACCGACCACATCGACAGTGGTGAAATATTCCAGCTCACGACCGATCTTGTTGTGGTCGCGGCGGCGGGCTTCCTCCTGCTGCTGCAGGAAGGCATCCAACTCGCTTGCTTTCGGGAATGCCACGCCGTACATACGGCACATACTGTCGCGGGCAGCATCGCCGCGCCAGTATGCGCTGGTTGCCTGTGTCAGCTTGACTGCTTTGATCACGCCGGTGCTCATCAGGTGCGGTCCGGCACACAGGTCGGTAAAGTCGCCCTGTGTATAAACGCTCAGTTCCCAGCCCTTTTCGGCATATTCTTCCAGCAGCTCCAGTTTATAGTCCTGTCCCGCAAAGAGGCTTCTGCCCTCTTCCACGGTGATGATGCGTTTTTCAACCGGGATATTTTCCTTGACAATCTTTTTCATCTCTGCTTCGATTGCACCAAACTGGTCAGGGGTGAACGGTTTTACCCCGCCGATGTCATAGTACCAGCCGCTTTCCAGAGCAGGACCGATACCGAACTTGGCTCCCGGGAACAGATGCTGGATAGCCTGTGCCATCACATGGGCAGCGGTGTGCCAGAATGCCTTTTTTCCGTCCTCGTCATCGAAGGTGCAGATTTCCAGCTGGCAGTCCTCGGTGATTGGGGTGCGCAGGTCAACCGCTTCGCCGTTGATTCTGCCGCAGCAGGCTGCTTTTGCAAGACCTGCGCCCAGCGATTTGGCTACGTCGATGACCGAAACGCCCGACTCAAATTCCTTTACGCTTCCGTCTTTGAGTGTAATGTGAATCATAGAAATATTCCTCCTCTATTTTCTTTCTTCCAGTTTTCGATTTTGTTGCGGGAGATTGTATCTGTTCCCTCTTTTTCTTCGCCGTTCTTCCAAAAAACGGACCACATCAAAAAATTCCGGGTAACGGTAAAACTCCCTGTGTCCTGCCATCTGCTTGAGCTGGCTGACGCTCACCCATTTGATCTGGCTGACCTCTTCGGTCTGCAAAACAGCATCTGCCGTGTCAAAATCCTGTTCGACCACAAAGTTTTCCGACAGCAGCTTGCCGCGCACCTTGCGGTTGAGCTTGTGCACTTGGGAGGGCAGGATGTGGATTCCAATTTCTTCGAGCGGCTCACGGATGCACACCTGCTGCGAGTTTTCTCCTGCCAGCACACAGCCGCTGTGGGTCGCCCAGGTGCCGGGGAGGTCCTTTTTCAAGTCCGAGCGCTTCTGTATCAGAATCTCGTCTTTGCTGTTGACAATCCACACGTCCACCACCATCACATACTGTCCGTCGGACAGTGGCTCTCCTCTTACAAAGGTTTTGCCGGTGCGGTTTCCGTAGATGTCATAGATGTCGCAGACCTCGTCCGCCTGCTTTTCCCGGATGACGCCGGTATCATGGGTTTGCGTGTCCTCCATCGGCGCTCCCTCCCTCCTTGCGCGGATTTGCCAAAAAGCATTTAAAAAACAAAAAAGCTTCATCCCATATCCTGGGATGAAGCAGATTTCATTCGCTCCACGGTTCCACCCGTATTATGCCCTTGCTTTCCAAAGAAAGCGGACATCTCTTTTTCGACCTGTAACGCTGTCGATGCGTCGCATTTGGAGCAGGCTGCCCTTTTCATGCGCTCTCCGGGGTGGTACCGAACGGCGATCCGACGCGGGTGCTTTCAGCTGCATCCTGATGATGCCGCACCTTTCTCTGTTGCGCAAAATCCTGCCTGACGGCTTCCCCTTCTACGATTTGCGGGATGTTCTTTTTTATTTTGCTTTCATGTTACCACCCAAACCCGTAAATGTCAACATAAATTTCTTGACAAGTCTTACTCTAACAGATAAAATAAATATATACCATTCATCTTTTGGAGAAAAGATGACGGTACCCCATGCGACAAAGCGGATTGCGTTCCGCTTTTTTGGCTGCCTGATTTTTTCGATTGCAGCAGAATTCACCCTCTTGCAGAGTTTTTTCTCAAATTGAGATCGAATACACATTTTGAAAAGACCCCTTTTGATGCACGGCGCCTGCGCTGCCTATTTTTGCAGCATACGGCGTGCTGTCTGGAATTTGTTTTCTTTTTATGCCCATTTGTGATTGCAGATAGAAAAAGTCAATATCGAAACACAGGTCAATTCGCTTCTTTCTCCCCCTTGCCGCAGTTTTTACCGGTGCTGTCCGGTCGTTTGGGTCAGGGTGTTTTGAGGAATCACTCTGAGCGTGTCCTTTTTTATTTTACAAAGAAAAGGATGGGTTCGGATGTTTTGTTGTGTCTTAAAAAATGGGCACCGATTTTCAAAATCACCCCCGGGCGGTGTGTCCGGCTCCGAGCAGATTTTGCTCACAAACGATAGAAGGAGGAATAACAGTTCCATGGACCCGATTTTTACTTATCTTGTCTGCATCCTGATTGCACTGGCAGCAGGCGCAGTGGTCGCATTCCCGCTGGGAATCCAGTACCGCAAAAAGGTGGCGGAAGCCGAGTTTGGCACCGCTGAGGAGGAAGCAAAACGCATCATCAGCGACGCCATCAAGGACGCTGAGGTCAAGAAAAAAGAGGCGCTGGTGGAGGCAAAGGACGAAATCCACAAGCAGCGCACCGAGGCAGAAAAAGAGGTCAAAGAGCGCCGCAACGAGGTGCAGCGTTTAGAGCGCCGCATCCAGCAGAAGGAAGAATCCATCGACCGCAAGATGGACAATCTGGAGAAAAAAGAGGAAACCCTGCAAAATAAAATCAAAGAGGCAGAGGGTCGCCTGAAGGAAGCCAACGAAATCAAAGCCAGCCAGTTTGAAGCGCTGGAAAAAATCTCCGGCTACACCGCAGAGCAGGCAAAGGAATACCTGCTTTCCAATCTGGAGAACGAGCTGGTACACGAAAAGGCGGTTAAAATCAACCTCTATGAACAGAAGTTCAAGGATGAATCCGACCAGAAAGCAAGAGAAATCATCGCAACTGCTATCCAGAAATGTGCGTCCGATTATGTGGGTGAAGTGACCGTATCGGTCGTTCCGCTGCCAAACGATGAGATGAAGGGACGCATCATCGGTCGTGAAGGACGAAACATCCGCACACTGGAAACGCTGACCGGCGTTGACCTGATCATCGACGACACACCGGAAGCAATCACCCTGTCCAGCCACGATGCTGTTAAACGTGAAATTGCCCGCACCGCTCTGGAGCGCCTGATTCAGGACGGAAGAATCCATCCGGCACGCATCGAGGAAACGGTAGAAAAAGCACAGCGTGAAATCGAAAACAAAATCAAGCAGGACGGTGAGCGTGCGGTTCTGGAGACCAACGTTCACGGTATGCACCCGGATATGATCAAGCTGCTGGGGCGCATGAGATACCGTTCCAGCTACGGTCAGAACGTATTGCAGCACTCCATCGAGGTGGCTCATCTGGCAGGCGTAATGGCTGCCGAGCTGGGCGCAGATGTTGCTACTGCCAAACGCGCCGGTCTGATTCATGACATCGGTAAAGCCCTGACCCACGAAATCGAGGGCAGCCATGTCAAGATTGGCGTCGACCTTGCCAGAAAATACAAGGAAAGCCCAGCTGTCATCCATGCTATTGAAGCACATCACGGCGATGTAGAGCCCAAAACACTGGTTGCCTGCATCGTACAGGCTGCTGATGCCATCAGCGCAGCAAGACCCGGCGCAAGACGTGAGAACCTGGAGAACTACATCAAACGTCTGGAAAAGCTGGAGGAGATTGCAAACTCCTTTGACGGCGTTGAAAAGTGCTTTGCTGTTCAGGCAGGTCGTGAAATCCGCATCATGGTTCGTCCTGAGGTCATCAGCGACGACCAGATGACCATTATCGCCCGCGACATCGTCAACAAGATTGAATCGGAGATGGAATATCCCGGTCAGATCAAGGTCAACATCATCCGCGAAAGCCGCGCTGTTGATTACGCAAAATAAAAATTCTTCTATTGACCGCTGCCCAAAGGACAGCGGTCAATTTTTTTGATACCGGTCTTGTAAATCAGACATAAAAATTGGCACAGCAGGTTTAATCTGCTGTGCCAATTTTTAAAAAGACAGCGAAAGGAGCCGTCAAATATTTTCCAATTCCTTTTGCTTTTGCAGGGCAATCTCCTGATTTTGCAAAGCTGCCTGCGCATACCAGTACTTTGCCTGCTGCATATCGCGCTGTGTGCCGATTCCGTCCTCATAAAAGGATGCCAGATTGCATTGGGCATCGCGGTCCCCATGCTGTGCGGAACGCTGTGTCCAGTAAAATGCCCGTTCAAAGTCCTGGCAACCCCCCAGCCCTTTCAGATAAAAATATCCAACCTGACATTCTGCCAGCGGATACCCCTGCTTTGCCAGCGCAAGGTGTCCGTCAAAGCATTTATCATACTGCTTGGTGTTCCAGTACACCTCGATCAAACGGTTACATTCTTCCAGTTCGGGAGATGGTTTATAATACCCTGTTGTCATCGCTTCCACTTTCTTTCCGTTGCAAAATTTTCGGAATCTGCACCAAAGGAAATTAGTCCTCTTTGAGTTGGTACTGCTCAATCAGCTGCTGCATATGCTCTGCACCGTTGACCAGGATGACCTGATCGTCCACCACCAGGCAAGGGATGCCTGCACGATGCTGCTCACGCACCTCCTGCATTTCCGGCGCGGTGTCGCGGACCTTCAAAAAGCTCTTGAGTTTACCAACACCTTCGCAGATGTCGACGTACATATACTTAATGTTATTCTCTGAAAGAACCTCTTTCACCGGTGGGCAGCCGCCTCATGTGCCGGTGCCGAACAAAATAATCTTTCTCATAGCACTCTCTCCTTGCTTATCGGTTGATATTGGATAGAAAAAATAGTTCGTTTTCTTTTATTATATAGATTTTATCAATCATTGTAAAGAGGATTTTAAATGGTTTTCCGGCTTCTCCCGCACAAAAACGACCGGCTTTGCTCGACACCGCTGCCGATTCAGAGTATAATGAAAGGGTAACTTTCCTGCTTTTGGCGGGAACAGAGTAAATCTATCGGAAGGGAAGGCTTTTTCCATGAACGAACGACTCAACTCCTTTTACCGGGAGCTAAAAGATAAAAAGGTGTCCTTCATCGGTTTGGGACGCAGCCACCGCGAACTGCTGGGAATGTTCGCTGCCAAAGGCGCACAGATATCGCTGCGCGACAAACGCACCCGCGAGCAGATTGGAGAGGAGGCAGACCGGCTGGAGGCAATGGGCATCCGGCTGCTGCTGGGAGAAAACTATCTGGAGGGACTGTGCAGTGAGGACCTGCTGCTGCGCACACCCGGAATGTACTACTTCCATCCTGCTTTGCAGCAGGCGCGGCAGGCAGGCGTGGCGGTCACCAGCGAGATGGAGCTGTTTTTCGACCTGTGTCCCTGCAAAATCTATGCGGTCACCGGCTCGGACGGCAAGACGACCACCACCTCGGTGATTGCAGAACTGCTGAAAAAACAGGGCTATCGGGTCTTTTTGGGGGGCAACATCGGCTTCCCACTGCTGCCGCGCATCGAGCAGATCGAGCCGCAGGACCGCGCTGTGGTGGAACTTTCCAGCTTCCAGCTGATTTCCATGCGCCGTTCACCCGATGTGGCTGTGGTCACCAACGTCACACCGAACCATCTGGATGTCCACAAGGATATGCAGGAATACATCGATGCCAAAAAGAACATCCTGCTGCATCAGGGTGGCATCAGCCGCACGGTACTCAATGCAGATAATCCCATCACCGCCTCCTTCCTGCCGCTGGTGCGGGGGACCGCTGCCTTTTTCAGCCGCAAAACCGTCCCGTCGCTGGGCGCTTATCTGGGTGAGGACGGGATGCTGTACTGCAACGACCGCAGCGGGACGACCCCTGTGCTGCCGATGGAGCAGATACGCATCCCGGGCATCCACAATGTAGAAAACTATCTGGCTGCCATCAGCGCCGTATGGGGTGAGGTGGACTGCGAAAATATCGTGCAGGTGGCACAGCAGTTTGCCGGCGTGGAGCACCGCATCGAATTTGTGCGGGAGCTGGACGGCGTCAAATGGTACAACGACTCGATTGCCTCCAGCCCGACCCGCACCATCGCAGGATTAAACTCCTTCCACCAGAAGCTCATCCTGATTGCGGGCGGCTACGATAAAAAAATCCCCTTTGAGCCGCTTGCACCCAAAATCATCGAAAAGGTCAAGACCCTCATCCTGATGGGTGTGACCGCACCGAAAATCGAAGCGGCTGTCACCGCCTGCGAAGGCTTTGACCCGCAGCAGCTGCGCATCCTGCACGCAAAAGATATGCAGCAGGCGGTCGAGCTTGCCCGCCAGTGCGCACAGCCGGGGGACATCGTTTCGCTGTCGCCTGCCTGCGCCAGCTTTGACCTCTACCCGGATTTTGAAGCAAGAGGCAGACACTTTAAGGAGCTGGTTCATCAGCTGTAAGATGAGGGAGGGTTCTCCATGGATATTCAACTGAAAGCACGCACGCTGGAAAATGCGCTCACCTATTTTGAGCGCACAAAGGACCCCGACATCGAGCGGATGTTTCCCCGCAGCGTGCTGACCCGTGAGCAGGCAATCGCCAACTTTCAGGCTTCGCTGCTGCCCGATGCCGACAGCTTTGGGCAGACCATCTGGGCAGACGGCGAATATGTGGGGGACATCTGGTGCTTTTGCATCGACCGCAGCCAGCAGCCCAACGCCATGCTCAGTCTGTGCCTCTTTGCCAAGGAGCGATGGGGACAGGGCATCGGCAGTCGGGCAATGCAGCTCTTTCTGCCGATGGTGACCGAGCGGTTTCGTCTGCAAAGCATAGGCGCCTTTGTTTATTCCGACAATCTGCCTTCTTTGCACCTTCTGCAAAAAACGGCTTTGTTGTACAGGAACGTTTTGTGGAAGATGGCAGGGAATCGGTCTATCTGGAGCGGTAAACGGTCGGCACAAGAGAATAGACTAGAGAAACTCCATTTGATAAAAACCTTTTTGTGCAGGGTACAGCATTTAAACAACCCGAACGGGTCCCTCAAGCGGACAGGGAACCCAAAACAGAAGAAGGAGGAGGCTCATGTCCAGCATCACCAAGCAGGCTTTGGAGCACGCTTTAAAAAGTCTGCTGTTAAAAAAACCCTTTCATAAAATCACCATCAACGACATCACCGAGGAGTGCGGTGTCAGCCGCATGACCTTCTACTACCACTTTAAGGACATTTATGACCTGGTGGAGTGGTCCTTCATTGAGGATGCCGCCCGCGCACTGGAGGGAAAAAAGAGCTATGACACCTGGCAGGAGGGGTTTTTAAATATCTTCCATGCCGTACTGGAAAACAAGCCGTTTATCACCAATGTCTACCGCAGCGTCAGCCGCGAGCAGGTGGAGCTGTACCTGTACAAGCTGGTACACGACCTGATTTACAATGTGGTGGAGGAAAAGGCACAGGGACTGCACGTTCCCGAGGAGGACAAGGCATTCATCGCTGATTTTTACAAGTACGCCTTTGTGGGAATCATGCTGGATTGGATCAAAAACGGCATGACTGAGCCGCCCGAGCGAATCATCGAGCGCATCAGTATCCTCATTCAAGGGGACATTGCCCGTGCAGTGGGCAAATTCTGTACACCACCCATCAAATGATAAAAAATCAGATACTTTCGGCGCAGTGATAAAAATTTGGTCACTGCGCTTTTTTTGTTTATTGTGGGAATGATAAAAAGGCGGTATGATGACAGCATCAACCAAACATCCACAACGGATCGACATGAAACGGAGGTATTCTGTATGTATTATTCCAGCGGTAACTATGAAGCATTTGCACACCCGAAAAAACCGGAAGGGGTCGAGCGCAAATCCGCTTATATCATCGGCACCGGTCTTGCAGCACTGACTGCCGCCTGCTATCTGGTGCGTGACGGACAGATGCCCGGCAAGCGTGTACACATCTTTGAAAAGGACCCGGTTGCCGGCGGTGCCTGCGACGGTTACGAGTTCCAGAATATAGGTTACGTCATGCGCGGCGGACGTGAGATGGACAACCACTTTGAGGTCATGTGGGATCTGTTCCGCTCGGTTCCTTCCATCGAGACCGAAGGGGTCAGCGTACTGGACGAATACTACTGGCTCAACAAAAAGGACCCGAACTACTCCTTGATGAGAGCGACCCAGAACCGCGGCGAAAGCGCACACACCGACGGCAAGTTCGGTCTTTCCGATAAAGCCGCTATGGAGATCATGCGTCTGTTCTTCACACCGGATGAGCAGCTGTATGACAAACGCATCAACGAATTTTTTGACGACGAGGTATTCGACTCCAACTTCTGGCTGTACTGGCGCACCATGTTCGCCTTTGAAAACTGGCACAGCGCACTGGAGATGAAGCGTTACATCCAGCGTTATATCCACCATGTCGGCGGTCTGCCGGACTTTCGAGCTTTGCGCTTTACCAAGTACAACCAGTATGAGTCGATGATCCTGCCGATGGTCAAATATCTGGAGAGCTTTGGCGTGCAGTTCCACTACAACACCAAGGTCACCGACATCCAGTTTGACATCCAGCCAAACCGCAAGGTGGCAAAACGCATCGAGCTGCTGGCAGACGGAAAGACCGAGCAGCTGGACCTGACTGAAAACGATCTGCTGTTCATCACCAACGGCGGCTGTGTAGAAAACTCCTCCCTGGGCTCCCAGAACGAGCCTGCTGCCTTTAACACCGAACTGAAAGCCGGCGGCGGCTGGGACCTGTGGCGCAGAATCGCTGCGCAGGACCCTTCCTTTGGCAATCCTGATAAATTCTGCTACGACCCGGAACAGTCCAACTGGATGAGCGCAACAGTCACCACCCTGGACGACAAGATTCCTCCGTATGTTCAGAAAATCTGTCAGCGCGACCCATTCAGCGGCAAGGTCGTCACCGGCGGTATCGTCACCGTCAAGGACTCCAACTGGCTGTTGAGCTGGACCTTCAACCGTCAGCCACAGTTTAGAAATCAGCCAAAGGGTCAGCTGGTCGGCTGGATCTACGGTCTGTTCAGCGACCGTCCCGGCAACTATGTCAAGAAAGCGATGCGCGACTGCACCGGCAAGGAAATCTGCATGGAGTGGCTGTACCACATGGGTGTGCCGGAGGATCAGATTGAAACGCTGGCAGAAAACAGCGCCAACACCGTTCCTTGCATGATGCCGTATATCACCGCCTTCTTTATGCCGCGCACCGCAGGCGACCGTCCTGACATCGTACCAAAGGGCGCTGTCAACTTTGCCTTCATCGGTCAGTTTGCCGAGACGGTCCGCGACACCATCTTCACCACCGAATACTCGATGCGCACCGGCATGGAGGCTGTCTACACCCTGCTGGACATCGACCGCGGCGTGCCGGAGGTATGGGGCAGCGTCTATGATTTGCGCGACCTGCTCAACGCCACCGTACAGCTGCGCGACGGCAAAAAGCTGACCGAGATGGAACTGGGCTTTAAAGAACGCCTTGCACTCAAGGAGGTCCTCAAAAAGATTGAGGGCACTGACATCGAAAAACTTCTGAAAGAATATCATGTAATCTAACTCCCGTCACACAAGCAGAAAAAAGGACCTTTCCCAATGGAAGGTCCTTTTTTCCTGCCCTTTTGTTATACAAATAGTATTTTAACTAATAAAAACAACAGAATCCCACCTGTTTTTGTCGGAATACCGATTGAAAAGGGGCAGAATCCGCTGTATAATAAGGCGTACTGAAAAAGGGGGAAAGAGGATGGAAAATAATCATAAAGAATATCTGGAGTGCGAACGGCACTGGGTATTTGCTCTGCTGATCTTTGTCGGAGGTTTTTACGGGGTCTATACCTATCTGCTGCGGGGAGGGGTATTCTGCAACGCCCAGACCGCCAACTTTGTATTGTTCGCCATCGAGCTGGGAAACTTTCACTGGTCTAAGGCTGCTTATTATCTGATTCCGATGACCGCTTACATGGCAGGCGCATTTGTGTCCGAGGCAGTCTCCATCAAGCTGACCCGCGTGAAGTTTCTGCGCTGGGAAACGGTACTGGTTGCCATTGAAATCCTATTCATCATCGTTTTAGGATTCATCCCTGACTCCGCTCCCTTTCAAATTTCGCAGATTGCCATCAATTTTATCTGCTCGATGCAGTACAACACCTTTCGGCAGGCGGAAGGTATCCCGATGGCAACCACCTTCTGCACCAACCATGTGCGCCAGGTGGGCATCCATCTGCACTATTTTTTGACCAAACGGGATCTCACCTTCCTCAAACGCTCGCTGCGCCACCTGGGGATGCTGGGGATGTTTGTGCTCGGAGGGGTCATCGGTGTGTTTACCTGTCGCTGGATGGGCGGAAAAGCCATCTGGGGAACCGCTGTGCCGATGCTGGTGCTGTTCATCAGTCTGCTGCGCGCCGACCTGACGGTGGAAAAGGAGCGGCTGCACACCCTGCCGCACGGACACTAAGAAAAAAACAAATCAAACATAAAAGCACCCTGACCGTTTTAAAGGTCAGGGTGCTTTTTAATCTGCCGAGAACCGACAAAATTATTCTTCTTCCGGCTGCATTGCCCTCTCGAGCAGCTGATTGATCTGTTCGTCCTGCTTGTCACTGTCCTCCAGTGCCGACGGCTGCGCAGATTTCGGCAGGGAAGCGGTATCTTCTGTTTCTTCCGATTCCTCTTCCTTCTCGGTGACTGCGATGCCGATGATGCTGGTCTGGTCGTCCACACGCATTACCTTGACGCCGCCCGCATAACGGGACTGCTTGGAAATCTGGTCCGCCGGAATGCGGATGATGATACCGCTGTCGGTAATCAGGATGATGTCGGTCTGATCGTCCACCATCTCAAAACCGGCAACCGGTCCGTTCTTATCACAGTAGTAGTTGCGCAGACCCTTGCCGCCGCGGGTTTGCAGGCGGTATTCCTCGCTGTCGGTACGTCTGCCCAGACCGGACTGAGAAACCGTCAGGATGTCACCTGCTGTTTGATCCGCCGACAGCACAACCATGCCGACCACCTGGTCCTCGGCTTCCAGAGAGATTGCCTTGACGCCGCGCGCCGTTCTACCCATCGAGCGAGCATCCTCCTCGTGGAAACGGATGCTCATGCCCTGTCGGGTCGCCAGCACCACGTCGCTGTGACCGTCGGTAATCTTGACCCATGCCAATTCGTCGCCCTCATCGAGGTTAATGGCAATCAGACCGCTCTTGCGCACATTGGTGTACGCATTGTACTCGGTACGCTTGATGACACCGTTGCGGGTGACCATGACGTAGTACCGGTCCTCGGCGCTGATGTCCGAGGTCTTGATCACGCAGGTAATCTTCTCCCCCTGCTCCAGCGGCAGGATGTTGACCACATTGGTGCCGCGGGAGGTACGGGAACCTTCCGGTATCTCGTAGCCTTTGATGCGGTAGACCTTGCCCTTGTTGGTGAAGAACATCAGATAGTCGTGGGTGGAACAGGTGTAGATGTCGCTGACAAAGTCCTCGTCGCGGCGGGTCATGCCGCTGATTCCGCGTCCGCCGCGGCGCTGGGTTTTATAGACATCCAGCGGCTGACGTTTGAGGTAGCCGAAGTGGGTCAGGGTGACCACACATTCCTCCTGTGGGATGAGGTCTTCGATGTCCACCTCTCCTTCCACCGAGGCAATCTCGGTGCGGCGAGGGTCATTAAATTTTTCCTTGATTTCCAGCAATTCCTGTTTGACGATGGCACGGACCCGCTTTTCGTCGGCAAGGATGGCGTTATATTCCGCAATCTTTTCGTGCAGCTCATCGGTTTCTGCCTTGAGCTTTTCTCTTTCCATGCCAGCCAGACGTCCCAAAGGCATCTGGATGATTGCCTGTGCCTGGATGTCGTCCAGACCAAAGCGCTCCATCAGCACCTCTTTGCCTTCCTGCGAGGTGTAGTGGGAGCGGATGATGGAGATGACCTCATCGATATAATCGAGTGCGATGACCAGTCCTTCCAGGATGTGGGCGCGTTCTTTTGCCTTTTTCAAGTCAAAGATGGTCCGACGGGTGATAATCTGTTCCTGGAACTTGATGTATTCTTCCAGCATCTGGCGCAGGGTCAGGGTCTTTGGCTCTCCGTTGACCAGAGCCAGCATGATAACACCGACAGTGTCCTGCAGCTGGGTATAGGTATACAGCTGATTGAGCACCAGCTGGGCGTTGGCATCGCGTTTAAGCTCGATGACAATCTTCATGCCCTTGCGGCTGGAGTCGTCGCGGATGTAGCTAATCTGGTCGATCTTCTTTTCCTTGACCAGCTCGGCAATGCGCTCGATAAGTCTTGCCTTGTTGACCATGTAAGGAATCTCGGTGACCACAATGCGCTCGCGTCCGTTTTTAAATTCCTCGATGTTGGTTTTGGCGCGCAGGGTAATCTTGCCGCGTCCGGTCGCATATGCCGCACGGATGCCCGAGCGACCCATGATGATGCCGCCGGTCGGGAAATCAGGACCCTTGATGTGGGTCATCAGCTGCTCGAGCCCTGCATCCGGGTTGTCCAGCAGACAGCAGGCGCCGTCAATGACTTCACCCAGATTGTGCGGCGGGATGTTGGTCGCCATACCGACTGCGATACCGGTGGAACCGTTGACCAGCAGGTTTGGAAAACGGCTGGGCAGAACGGTCGGTTCCTTCAGGCGGTCATCGTAGTTGGACTGAAAATCCACCGTTTCCTTGTCGATGTCGGTGAGCATCTGCATGGAAATTTTGCTCATCTTCGACTCGGTGTATCGGTAAGCTGCCGGCGGGTCGCCGTCAATCGAACCGAAGTTACCGTGACCGTGTACCAGCGGGTAACGCAGGGAAAAGTCCTGTGCCAGACGCACCAGCGCATCGTAAACCGAAGCGTCGCCGTGCGGATGGTACTGACCCAGCACGTTACCGACCGTGTCAGCGCACTTACGGAACTCTCTCTCCGGGTACAGTCCGTTTCCGTACATGGTGTACAGGATACGTCTGTGGACCGGTTTGAGTCCGTCTCGGACATCCGGCAGCGCACGGCTGGCAATGACCGACATGGAGTAATCCAGATACGCATCCTTCATCTCCTGCTCAATATCCTTTTGAATCAGGTTTTCACCCGATGTGTTCATCTTGCTTCCTTCCTTTCCGCACCGCAATTACTATTTGGAACGCTGCTCATAGACAGCAGACACCTTTTCTTTCATCAGGGCGACAAACTGCTCGGTCTGCTGCGGCTCCATCACTGCTTTGGGCAGGATGTAGACATGGTTTCCCTGATAGATGATGGAAAAGACCTTTTTTAGCTCATACAGGTGTACCACCTCGTCGTAGGACACCTGTTTCTCATTGAGATGAAAGCTGTTTTCCTCAAAAACAAGGTGCTGTTCTCCCTCGTTCTCGAAGGCTATGGCAATATCCCGATTAAAGCGCTGGCTTTTTTTCTTAATAAACAGTGCGACACCGCCCAGCAGCAGTGCAAACACAAACATAAAGCCGTTTTGTGTAGAGAAAAATCCAACCAACTGTACACACATCAGCAGCACAAGCACCACAAAGAGCATTCTTGCCCGCTTTCCGGTACCATCCGCCTGATCGGTCGCGCACAGTCCGTCAAAAATATCCATGTACTTCGGGATAAAGGTGATGTTGAGCAATCCCTGCTCCTGTGTGTCTTCTGCCGGCTCTTTCTCCCCGATTTCCTGGGAAATATTTTCCTGGGAAATCATTTCCTCGGAAATATCCTGTGCCTGCTGTTCTTTTCTCTCATTTTCCTGCATATTGACCCTTACCTTCCTTCTCCGGCTGTATCCGACGATTTAAGGTTTTTAAACCCATCCACCTGGTCGAGGATCACCGAATCCGCCTGCTTGAGTGCCTCATCCGGTATGATGACCCTTCTGCCGTCCTTGACCTGCAGAATGATGGAATTGCCAATCCGCTCCGCTCCGACGATGTCCTGGGTCAGAATCGAGCTGCGGTGTCTGCCGTTGAGAAAGCAGACCAGCTTGTCCGGTTCAAAAGCATATTCCATCGGCTCAAGCAGGCTGGGGTCCTTTTTCAGTTCCCGCAGTACCGAGCGTTTGAGCGCAATAGGAAACATGACGAAATTATAAAACAGATTGAAAATCTGAAAAACAATCATCAGAATTCCTGCAATCAGGTAGATGTCCGCCAGCCAGCCTTCGGTGAAGGTGCCTTTATAGATGGCAACCAATCCCAGTATTGTGAACAGCACTGCCCACAAAATGGCACGTTTGCGCCCTTTTTGAATCTGGTCCTGCGAGTGGGTCATTGCATAGTCCACATAATGCTGCTCGGTGAGCTGGATGGTCAGGCGATGAGCAAAATCGTTGACCGACTGCTTTTGTGCCGGCGCATTTGCTTTTTCTTTTTTCATGTCGATATTCTCCTAAATATCCAGATTTCTTACAAAACGGGCATTCTGCTCGATAAACTCTCTTCTGGGGGCAACCTTATCTCCCATGAGGATATTGAAAATCTCGTCCGCACGCTCGGCATCCGCCATTGTCACCTGAATCATGGTGCGGCGTTCCGGGTCCATGGTGGTTTCCCACAGCTGCTCGGCGTCCATCTCACCCAGACCTTTGTAACGCTGGATGTTGACCTTGCCTCCGTCGGCGCCCAGCTCTGCGATATATTCGTCGCGCTGTGCATCCGAATAAGCATAGCGGACCTTTTTGCCGCGGGAGAGCTTAAAGAGCGGCGGCTGCGCCAGGTAGATGTGTCCCTGTTCAATCAGCGGACGCATAAAGCGGAAGAAGAAGGTCAGCAGCAGGGTGCGGATATGGGAGCCGTCGACATCGGCATCCGCCATGACGATGACCTTGCCGTAACGCAGTTTTTCCAGGTCGATCTCATCGCCGACACCGCAGCCGAGGGCGGTAATGACCGGCAGCAGCTTTTCGTTTGTATACACCTTATCCAGCTTGACGCGCTCGACGTTGAGCATCTTGCCCCACAGCGGAAGGATTGCCTGGAAGGAGCTGTCGCGTCCCTGTTTTGCCGAACCGCCCGCCGAATCACCCTCGACGATATAGATTTCGGTGCGCACATTGTCATGATCGGAGCAGTCTGCCAGCTTACCCGGCAGGCTGACGCCCTCCAGAGCGGATTTTCTTTCCCTGGTGCGGTCTCTTGCCAGGCGTGCCGCTTCTCTTGCCTGAGCGGCTGTCAGCGCCTTATCCATGATGGTGCGTGCAACTGCCGGATTTTCCTCGAAGTAGGTGCTCATCTTCTCGTAGGTGATGCGGTAGACCAGGGTGCGCATCTCGGTGTTGCCCAGCTTGGTCTTGGTCTGTCCTTCAAACTGTGCTTCTTCGAGCTTGACCGAGATGATTGCCGTCAGACCCTCCATGACGTCCTCTACGCTGTATTTGTCGCTTTCTTTTTTAAAGATACCGCTCTTCTTTGCGTAGTCGTTAAAGGCTCTGAGAAGGGCTGTGCGGAAACCAATCTCGTGGGTACCGCCGTCTGCGGTGTGAATGTTGTTGGCAAAGGAGAGCAGGGTGGTGTTGTAGCTGTCATTGTATTGCAGCGCCACCTCGACGGTGGAATGTTCCCCGTCGCCCGAATAGTAGATGACATCCTCGTGCAGGACATCCCAGATATTCTTTTTGCGCTCGTGGATATAGTCCACAAAGCTGCGGATACCGCCCTCATAGTGCAGCACCTCGCGGACCGGCTGTTCGCCGCGCTCGTCGCTGAAGGTGATGTTGACCCCGCCGTTGAGGAATGCCTGCTCGCGCAGACGCTTGAGCAGCACGTCATAGTCGTACCGGGTGGTTTCGGTAAAAATCTCGGGGTCGGCTTTGAAAGCCACCTGAGAACCTGTTTCGGTGGTTGGCTCAACCTTTTGCAGGTCGCAGACCGGCTTGCCATACTCAAAGCGCTGGTAGTAACGGTAGTGTCCATCACAGACTTCGACCTCCAACCACTCGGACAGGGCATTGACTACCGATGCACCAACCCCGTGCAGACCGCCGGAAACCTTGTATCCGCCGCCGCCGAATTTTCCTCCTGCGTGCAGGACGGTAAAGACAACGGTGACAGCCGGGATGCCCAGTTTTGGCTGGATGCCGACCGGAATTCCTCGACCGTTATCCTTGACACGGACGATGTCGCCCGGCAGCAGGTCCACCAGAATCTTGGTACAATGACCTGCAAGGACCTCGTCGATTGCATTGTCCACAATCTCATACACCAGATGATGCAGACCCTGTGGTCCGGTGGAACCGATGTACATACCGGGACGCTTGCGCACCGCGTCCAGTCCCTCCAGGACCTGAATATCACTGGCATCATACTTTTGTGTCATCTCCAGGTTTTTTTCAGGTGTGTTTTCCAAAATGTTTCCCCTCCATCGATTTTGATGAATCTTTTCCATTGAAAAACGGGCCGCCTTTTCTTACGCGATGCACCGGCACAAGCAAGCGATCGAGCAGGAGCAATTTTCATCGGGCAGCCCTGTATTTTTTCTTGTTCTGATACCTTTTCATTATACCATATTTTCCCTTGCCATTACAACTTATTTTATGGATTCTTTTCTTCTAATATGTATTTTTTAAAAAAGTCCGTTTTTTCTGATAACCATCGGCTTTTTGCGCTTTTTAAAAAGAAACGGGAGCACCCTTTGTTTTGCAGGGTGCTCCCATTGGGTTTTCATTTGATTTTACATCAGTCCCAGCCGGTCGATAAAGCCGCTTCGTTTGCGCAGGGTAGAACAGGAAATCTGTGAAATATACACCGTAATCCCATCCCTTTCCCGGCACACAATAAAGGATTTGGGCAGCTCCGGGGAAACGGTGATGACCCGATGCCGCTTTTCCTGCTCACCCAAATATTCCTTGGTCAGCTTGGACACCGAGGTATTTTCAATATCGAAGATCCCGATGATGTCGCTGCTGCGCACCACGACATCTCCTCCCAGATGCAGGTACATCCCTTCCCCCTCTTTCCTAAAATCGTTCGGTCCTGACCAGCTGACCTGCGTGCAGCAGAAAGCTGCTGCCGCCTTTGAGTCCGCGAAAGCTGGCATCATCGCAGCAGGTGACGAAGACCTGCCGGTTGTCCAGGTGGTTGAGCAGATAGTCCCGCCTGCCTGCATCCAGTTCGCTCATAACATCGTCCAGCAGCACCACAGGAGCCTCGCTGGTGACCTCCTCGACCATGCTGCACTCTGCCATCTTTAAAGCCAGCACCCCGCTGCGCTGCTGTCCCTGGGAGCCGTACAGACGCATGGGCATCCCGTTGACCAGCAGCTCCAGGTCGTCCCGGTGCGGACCGCACTGGGTGGCGCCGCGGATCATATCCTCCTCCCGCTCCCGGTACAGCTGCTGCTGATAGTAGCTGCGCAGTTGATCCCGGGTGCAGTTGTGCGGTTCATTGACGCCGCACAGATAATGCAGGTCAAACTGCTCTCTGCCGGAGGAAATCCCCTCATAGACCTGTGCTGCCAGTGGGCGGATACGTTCCACATAGCGTGCGCGGCAAAAAGCAACCGCTGCCGCTGCGCGGGCAAGGTTCTCTTCCCAGATTTCCATCGTTTCCAGCAGCTGCGGGTGCCGTTCTGCATCCTTGAGCAGGGTATTGCGCTGCAAAAGGGTGCGCTGATACTCATGCAGATAATGCCCATAGCGCGGCATGATCTGACCGATGGCGGTGTCCAAAAACTTTCGGCGCAGCGCAGGACCCTCCCGCACCAGCGAAAGGTGGGCAGGAGAAAAGACCACCGCATAGAACTGACCGGCAAGCTCTGCCGCGCTGTTCAAAGGGACCTCATTGAGGCAGACGGTCTTTGCCCGCTTTTCTCCGCGTGCATCCGGTTGATTCAGCTCGATGCTGGCAGTTTCCTCCCGCAGTGCGCTCTGAAACACCAGGTCGGTGCGGCAGTGGTCCTCTCCAAAGCGAATCATCTCCCGGTCCTTGGCTCCGCGGAAACTTTTTGCACCGGTAAACATCCAGATTGCTTCGGTTAAATTGGTCTTTCCCTGTGCATTTTCACCGTGAATCACATTGACATCCGGCGCTGCCTGCAAAGAAAGAGAAGCGATATTTCGAAAGTTTTGCAGCTCGATGCTTTTGATCCTCACCGGCGCACCTCCTGTTTGCTATTCTTCTTCCGCGACGGCTTCAAAACGCCATCCGTCCGCTTCCACAACGTCCCCCGGGCGGATCTTCTTGCCGCGCATGGTGCAGACCTCTCCGTTGACCTTCACCATTCCGGCAAGCACAATCTCTTTTGCCTGCCCGCCGGTATCGGTCAACCCTGCGTATTTGATAAAGGAGTCCAATTTGATAAATTCTGTTCGAATCACGATTTTTTCTGTTTTAGTCATCATTCTTCACCCTCACTGGCAGTACGAGGAAGAGGAAGCTTTCCCCTTCCAGCGGCATCACACGCATCGGAGACAGCGCACCGTTGATCTCCATCTTGATCATATCACAGTCGGACGCTTTGAGCGCATCCAACAGGTATTTGTTGTTAAAGCCCATGCTGACCGGCTCTCCGGTCATCTCACATTCCACTTCGTCGTGCGCTTTTCCCATGGTGGTCGAGCAGTTGAGCTGAACGGTCTGTTCGGTAACTGCCAGGCGGATTGGGCTGCGCAGGCGGTCGGAGATGAGAAGAGAGGTTCTTTCTACTGCATCGGTCAAGCTGCGTGTGTTGACCTTGACGGTTGTCTTGCTCAATTTTGGGATGGCAGCGTTGTAATCGAGGAAATCCCCCTCCAGCAGACGGGATACCACATAATATCCTCCAATGCGGAAGACGATATGTTTGCTGGATACCACCAGGTAAACCTCTTCCTCCTCTTCCTTGAGCAGCTTGGAAATTTCAGAGAGCGTTTTGCCCGGCACGATGAATTGGGTGGTCAGGTCGGACACAATCGGCTCGCGGCGCAGTGCCAAACGGTAGCCGTCCACCGAAACCAAGGTGACGCAGGAGTCTTTGATGTCGAACAAAGAGCCGGTATGGACCGGCTTGGAGTCGGTGGTCGCAATGGCAAAGAGGGTCTGGTCGATCATCGATTTGAGAACGCCCTGCTTGAGGACCAGATCCGACTGCTGCTGTACATTGGGCAGTTCCGGGTATTCCTCCGCACTCAAGCCGGGGATGGTAAATTCCGATGCACCGCCACGGATGGTGGCAAGAAACCGTTCGTCGGAAAGGATGCTGACCGTTTCTCCAGGAATGCGTCGGATGATGTCCAGCAAAAGTCTGGCAGAAAGAACCAGTTCTCCTACCTGCTCTGTTTTGGATTCAATGGTGGTGACGATTCCAAGTTCCAGGTCGTAGCCGGTCAGCTCAAGTGTGCCCTCTTCTGCTTTGAGCAGGATTCCCTCCAGAGCCGGAATCGGTGATTTTGCGCAGACAGCGCGGGAAACATTGGACACTGCTTCCACCAGCAGGTCCTTTTGGCAGATGATTTTCATAGGGTAGGACATCCTCCTTTTTGATCTGATAAGACCTATTATAACATAAATTTGAAAAAGTTTCATTGTGACTTTCTTTAGAAGTTTTGAAAAAGAAAAGAGAGGGTGTGCGTGTAACAAAAACAGTGTGGCGGGATTAATCGGAATATTTTTTCTGGTTGCGGGTTGCTGAAGATTTGTTCTATTTCCATAAAGGAGCAAGTTGCCCTGGAAACGGCTGATTGAATGAAATGAAAAGGGTTTCAGAAAATGGATTAAGGAAAGAAGTAAAATTGCAGAAAAAGGATAGGAAAAGAAAAATATAAAAGTAGTAGTAGTAGTAGAGGCTGTGGATTTGTGAAGAAATCAAACAAATCGCACAAGTATGCGATAAAGAAGGGCTGCGAGAGCCGGGAAAATCGGTTTTGAAAATCGTGAAAAAGTGGAGATAGAAAAATGGCGTATGGAAAATGGTTGAAAAAATGGTGGAAATAGTTGAAAATATGTGAAGATAACGGTGAGAACAGAAAGAGAACAGGAGAATAAAAAGGGGGAGGAGGAATCTGTGGAAATAAAAAATGTGAAATGGGGGAAATTAAAAGAAAAGGATTCTGAAAAAGGGGTGAGGAACGAACTTTCCCCCACCCCTTTCAAAAGTTTCTGCCGGATGATCTGTGGAAAAATCACGACAGATTATGCGTCACGAATATTTTTGATGATGTCCTCGACAGTTTCTTTATATTTGGTGTCCTGCTTCATGTTTTTGACAACCTGTCCGGTTGCGTAAACCACGGTGGAATGGTCTCTGCCGCCAAATTCATTTCCAATAGCTGCCATCGACATCTGCGTAATTTCGCGGATGACATACATAGCAATCTGACGGGCATTGGAAATCTGAGAGGAACGCTTGGAAGAACGGATGTCCTCGGCACTGACGCCGAAGGTACGACCGACCTCTGAGATGATCCGCTCCACCGTTACAGGAATTGGCTGGTTATCGGTTAAAATTTCGCGGATTGCACTTTGCGCAAGCAGGATGGAAGGCGGGGTTTGTGCCAGTTTATTATAGGCGTTGAGCTTTTTAACCACCCCTTCCAGCTGACGGATGTTGTTTTTGACGTGGTTGGCAATGTATTCCTCCACTACATTCGGAATATCCAGGTCCAGCAATTCGGCTTTGCGCTTGATAATGGCAATCCGGGTTTCAAAATCCGGTGGCTGAATGTCGGCAATCAGTCCCCATTCAAAGCGGGTGCGCAGTCGCTCCTCCAGTGTTTTGATCTCTTTTGGCGGTCGGTCGGAGGTCAGGACAATCTGCTTACCTGCCTGGTAAAGGGAATTAAAGGTGTGGAAAAATTCCTCCTGGGTGCTCTCCTTGCCGCCGATAAACTGGATGTCATCGACCAGAAGGACGTCTGCCTGGCGGTATTTATCGTGAAATTCTTTGGTGGATTCGGCACCGATAGCAGCAATCAGTTCGTTGGTAAACTCTTCACCTTTTACATAAATGACGTTGGTATTGGGGCGGTTTTCTTTGATTTCTGCGGCGATGGCATATAACAGGTGGGTTTTGCCCAAACCGGATCCACCGTAGATGAACAGGGGATTGTAGGCGTTGGCAGGATTTTGTGCAACGGCACGACAGGCTGCCTGTGCAAATTTGTTCGAGCTGCCCACGATAAAGGTGGAGAAGGTATATTCGTATTCTCCGCCTTGGCTGTTCATGTCGATCTCTTCCTGGCTGTAGGATGGCAAAACCGGAGAAGCAGAGGAGGTCTGCACCGAAGCGGTGCCCTCCGAGCGGTCGGACTGACCGGAGGTTTCACAACGAATCTCGATTTGTACCGGAAAACCAACCACGGCCTCGAAGGCGCGGTTGAGCAGACCGAGGTATTTTTCTTCCACGATCTTCTTCATAAATTCAGCTTTAATGAACAACACGGCAGTATTTCCGTCAAAGCTTACCGGCTCCAGGCTTTTGATCCAGACCTGATAGGCAATCTCCGACAGTTCATGCGAGTCAATCACATATTGTCGCGTGTATTCCTTGACCATCTCAAATAATTCCTTAAACGATTCCATAGCTCGGTCCCCTTCTTGATTGATCAAAACCACATCTATCAGATGATAGCCTGTCCTTGCCGGTACTCCCAAATCCCGGCAGGATTTCACCAATGCAGGCGCAGATAGGAAAACCCCCTCCAGAGCTTTGCAGGGGGTGAATAAATATGCGGTTTTGTTTCACAGCCTTGAATTGGATTCCACAATCAATCCACGAATCCGCCAACAAGCTTTCCGCATCAGGGAAAGAGATGGTAGGAAGATTGTGAAAATAAGTGGAAAGGATTTGGAAAACAATTTTTCAACGACTTTTACACACAATATTTTAACATAAAAAAGAGGGGGATTTCAAGGGCTTTCAACTGTTTTTAACGGGTAATCCTAAACAGATTACAGATGAATTTTTTGGAAGTTTTTATGGACAGCGCCAAAAACAGAAAAATGAGGGAAGGAAACATCAGAAGCCAAACGCATCTAAAACCGGAAAAAAGTGAGTGCAAGATAGCAGCTGTACACCACTCCCAGAGCCGATGCCCGGCAAAAAGGAGGAAGAAAAAGGGATTTGGATAAAATATTTCGGAAATTTAAAGGGGAGAAACCCTTTGATTCTCTTGACTTTTGCGGCTTTTTTGTCTATAATTCTATTCTGTAAGGTTTCGTCTTGAAGGGAGGTCGAGAAGAATGATCAGAACCTATCAGCCAAAGAAGCTGCAGAGAAAGAAAGAGCACGGCTTCAGAAAGAGAATGGCTACCAAAAATGGCCGCAAAGTTCTCGCACGCAGAAGAGCAAAAGGCAGAAAGCAGCTGAGCTACTAATCGCTGTTTGACAAAGCAGACCGGAGCCGCTTGAGGCGGCGCTGGCTGCATTTTGAGGGGAATGACGGTTTATAATAAACCGGTAGGAGACAGGGGCAGGCTCTGTTTATTCTGCCTTCCACCTTTCATTCCAGAATAAGCAGGCCACTTATCCCGATAAGTGGTCTTTCTTTTTATCTATCACAGGATGGAGGAGACGCTTTGAATAAAAAGACTACCTTAAAGCTCAACAGAGATTTCCGGCGCCTTTATTATAAAGGAAGCAGCGCTGTCCATCCGTTGATCGTTACCTATGCCAGCAAAAATCGCCTGGGCTATAACCGCATCGGTATTACCGTCACCAAAAAAATCGGAAAGGCAGTCTGTCGCAATCGCTGCAAGAGAATCATACGGGCGGCGTTTGCTCAGGTGAACACCCAAATCGAGCAGGGATGGGATTTTGTGTTTGTTGCGCGGATGAAAACGCCGCAGGCAAAATCTACCGAGCTAGAACCGGTTCTCAAAAAACAAATCCAGAGCCTTACAAGACCGGACAAGTCCAAACCAAACGCCAATCCAGCAAAAGCAAAGGGACGATCACCCAAAAAGAATCTGCCCAAAGGGCAGAAGGCTTCCGAACACAGGGGAGCTGCAAGAGAACAATAAGGGAAAGACAAAGGATGTATTATAAGGAAGGAAAGCAAAGGGAGGCGTCGGCAGCATGATCAAACGACTGATGCTTTTGTTGATTCGCTTTTATCAAAAGGCGATTTCACCCCTTTTTCCGCCGCGATGCCGTTTTTATCCGACCTGTTCAGCGTATGCCTTTACCGCTATTGAGCGATTTGGTGCGCTGCGAGGCGGTTATCTTGCGCTGCGGCGCATCTTGAAATGTCACCCGTTTCACCCCGGAGGCTATGATCCGGTGCCCGAAAAATGGAGAGAGGACAGATAATACCGACCTTTACCAGAAATGTCCTGCTGGGCACAAAAGAAGTCGCGCTGTAAAAAGAAGCTGCAGGCGCGCAGCATCCGTGCGGAAGGTTTTGCAGCATGGGTGCAGAATTGGAGGTTTTCGATGTATATTCTTGGTTACCCGCTAGGGCTTATTATGCGGCTGCTGTACAATCTGCTGCACAGCTACGGCTGGTCGCTGATCCTGTTTACCCTGTTAATCAAGCTGGTAATGGTGCCGCTGTCCATCAAGCAGCAGAAATCTTCTGCTAAGATCGCAGCAATCCAGCCGCAGATGCAGGAAATCCAGAAGATGTACGCAAAGAACCAGCAGAAGATGAACGAAGAGATGCAGAAGCTCTATGAGCGGGAGAAGTACAATCCGGCAGGCGGATGTCTTCCGATGCTGATTACCTTCCTGGTTCTGTTTGGACTCATCGACGTTATCTACAACCCGATGCGTCACATCCTGGGCATGAGCAACGAAGTGATTGCACAGGCAACAGAGATTCTCAAGGGCTTGGGAATTGCATTCAGCCAGTATTCGCCGCAGACCGCAATCATCTCTTCGGTACAGGCAAATCCTGAGGCATATTCCGCCATGGGAGCTGACTTTATCAACGCAGTTCAGTCGTTCAACCTGAACTTTTTAGGAATCAACCTGGGCGAAACCCCTTCGTTTGGACTGAACGTTTTGATGCTGATCCCGATTCTGTCCGGTGTGACCGCATTTGCAGTTTCCTGGATTTCGATGAAGATCAATCCGGCGGCAATGGAAGGTCCTGGAGCCGGCACCATGAAGGTCATGATGTTTGTTTCCCCGCTGATGTCGCTGTACATCGCATTCCAGGTGCCGGCAGGCGTTGGTATGTACTGGATTTTGTCCAACCTGTTTATGATGGCGCAGACTTTGATCCTCAACAAGTTCTATAATCCGCGCGAGATGGCAGAAAAAGCCAAACGGGAAGCGGAAGAGCGCAGAGAAAAGGAACGCCTGGAAAGAATTGAGGCAAAGAAAAAGGCACGCAGCGGCGATGCGCAGGCACAGGCGCGTGCAAAGAGTCAGAAAGAAATCAATCGTCAGAAATTGGCAGCGGCAAGAAAGGCAGACGCAGAAAAATACGGCGATGTCTATACCGATGTGACCGACGACGATTTGGAATAAGGGTAGGATTTTTCACTGATTATCAGAGGAGGTGTCAGTTTGAAAGAGATTATTACAACCGGTAAAACGGTGGATCTTGCAATTGAAGAGGCATGCAGACAGTTGCAGACGGCAAGGGAGAAGGTAGAGTTTGAAATCATCGACCTGCCGAAAAAAGGATTGTTCGGACTGAAGACATATCCGGCAAAGGTCCGCGTTTTTGTAAAGGAAAATAAAGAGGAAATGGCAGTGGAGTACATCACTGCTGTTCTGAAGGCGATGGGTGCGCAGGACTTTACCGCAGAGGCAAACCGCGACGGAGAGAACCTGAATATCACCCTCAAGGGCGACGATCTGGGCTTTGTGATCGGCAGACGCGGCGAGACCATCGATGCAATCCAGTATCTGGCAAGCCTGGCGGTCAACCGTCTGGACGGTGATTATATGCGAATCACCATTGACAGCGGCAACTTCCGTGAAAAGCGGGAAAAGACCTTGGAATCGCTGGCAAGACGTTTGGCACGCAATGTAGTCAAGAGCGGTCGCAGCATGACCCTGGAGCCGATGAATCCATACGAGAGAAGAATCATCCATGCAACGGTGGCGACCGTAGAGGGTGCGACCTCTTCCTCCATCGGAGAAGAGCCGAACAGACGGGTGGTTATCAGCTCCACCAATCCGGTCAAAAAGTACAACAACAATTACAAGGGCAAGAAAAAGCCTTACAACAACGGAAAAGGCGGCTACCGCCAGAACTCCCGCCGTCCGCAGGGCGAAGGAAAGAACCAGGACGGTCAGGAAAAGAAACCGTATGTGTTCCGTCCGAACAACAACGGCAAGGACGAAGGCGGAGAGAACCGCAGACGTCCGCCAAGACAGAACTCTTATAACAAGGAAAGATGTTTTGAGGAAAAGCCGGCGGTATCCAACGAGAATATCCGCAGTGAGGTACCGCGCAGCACTGCTCCAAGTGAGGCGCAGGACAAGCCGTTGTACGCAAAGATTGATCTGGAATAAGCAAAAGCAAGAAAAAAACAGCAGCTATGCGGCTGCTGTTTTTTATTTTGCAGATAATCTTGCAGGTGCAGGAGGAAAAGAGAAACAAAGGGAAAAAGACGGCATAAAAACTTTATTCTTTGTCGCTTTTTTGCTATAATATAAATACCTATGGATAAATTTGAGGGACCGCAGGGGATGCGGTCGGAATATAGAATTGGTTTAGTGAGAAAGGAAGGACCGACCATGAACAGCACAATGGCTCAAGATACAATCGCAGCGATTTCTACGCCGGTTGCGGCAGGAGGAATCGGGATGGTGCGGGTGTCCGGTCCAGATGCCCTGAAGGTAGTGGACAGGGTATTTACAGCGGTTTCGGGTAAGCAGGTAGAGGATACGCCCGGATACCGCGGTCTGTTTGGCAGGGTGCATGACGGGCAGGGGGAAATCGACGAAGCAGTGGTATTTGTTTACCGCGCACCCAAAAGCTACACCGGAGAGGATGTAGCAGAAATCTGCTGCCACGGTGGAATCTACCTGGTACAGCGCACTCTGAGAGCCTGTTTGAACGCCGGAGCCAGAGCAGCGCAGGCGGGGGAATTTACCCGTCGTGCGTTCCTCAACGGAAAGATGAACCTGACACAGGCGGAGGCAGTGGCAGACCTGATTGCCGCACAGGGTCAGCAGAGCGCACAGGCGGCGCTGCAAGCCCGCGACGGAGCCATCTTCCGGCGAATCCATCAGGTGGTGGAAAAACTGCTGGGCGTTTCCTCTGCGCTAGCTGCGTGGGTGGACTATCCCGACGAGGACATCGACGAGGTTTCCGACGAAAATCTGCGCGCCAGTGTCTATGAAATCTGTGGGATGCTGGAAGGAATTTTGAAGGGATATGACAACGGCAGGCTGCTGCGGGAAGGCATCAGCACCGTCATCGTCGGACGTCCCAACGTGGGAAAATCGACCTTGATGAACCTGCTCAGCGGGGAACAGAAGAGCATTGTGACCCAGATTCCAGGAACGACCCGCGACATCGTGGAGGACACCATCCGCTTAGGGGAGGTTGTGCTGCACTTAGCCGACACAGCAGGGCTGCGGGACACCGATGACCCGGTGGAGAGAATGGGCGTGGAGCTTGCCAGAAAGCGCCTAAACAGCAGCTATCTGGTGCTGGCGGTGTTTGACAGCTCGGAGGAGCTGTCGGCGGAGGACCTGGAGCTGATTGAAAAAATCAAGGACCGTCCGGTGGTGGCAATCATCAACAAGAGTGACCTGCCGCGCAGAATCGACATCGAGAAAATCCGGGAAAAAATCGGACATCTGGTGCAGATTTCTGCCAGTGAGGGTGAAGGCGTGCAGGCGCTGGAGCAGGAAATCTGCCGTCTGCTGAAGCTGGACCAGCTGGACAGCTCGGCGGGTGTGATTGCAAATGAACGTCAACGCAGCTGTGTGGAAGAAGCGTGGAAAACGATGGAGCAGGCAAAGCAGGCGCTGGACGGCGGAGAAACGCTGGATGCGGTGAATGTCTGTATCGACTCGGCAATCGACAGCCTGCTGGAGCTGACCGGTGAACGGGCATCCAATGCGGTCATCGACCAGGTTTTTGAACGCTTCTGTGTGGGAAAATAACCGGACGGAATTCCTGTAAGAGGACACAACGGGAAAAGGTTTGTTGAATATTGGGATGAAGCGGCTGCTTTGCAGAATTGATAAGTCCGAAAGGAAAATTTCGACAGACTTTGACTGATTTTTATAAAATATCGTTAAGGAGAAGCAATCTATGGAATATTATATGGGGGAATATGAGGTTGCTGTCATCGGTGCAGGACACGCGGGCATCGAGGCAGCGCTTGCTGCGGCTCGCCTGGGTGCAAAGACAGCAATCTTTACCATGTCCCTCGATGCAATCGGAAATATGCCCTGCAACCCGTCCATCGGAGGAACTGCCAAGGGACATCTGGTGCGGGAGATCGACGCGTTGGGCGGAGAGATGGGCAAGGCGGCGGATGCCACCTTTTTGCAGAGCAGGATGCTCAATCGAGGAAAGGGACCGGCGGTACACAGCCTGCGGGTGCAGTCGGACCGGGATGCCTACCATCGGGAGATGAAGCGCCGTCTGGAGCAGCAGGAGGGATTGGACATCATCCAGGCACAGGTGTGCGACCTGCGCACAGACGAAACCGGAGCCATCCGCGAGCTGGTGACCCAGCTGGGCGCGGTGTATCAGGTGCAGACGGCAATCATCTGCTCGGGAACCTTCCTGCACGGCAGAATCTATGTCGGGGATGTTTCCTATGAGAGCGGACCGGACGGACTGCACGCGGCAGTCGGACTGAGCGAGGCGCTGGAGCGGTTGGGAATCGGGCTGCGACGCTTTAAAACAGGAACACCGGCGCGAGTCAGACGGGACAGCATCGACTATTCCCAGCTGGAGGTGCAAGCGGGAGATGAGCCAATCATTCCGTTCTCTTTTGAGACGCCGCGGGAAGGGTTAAAAAATCAGGTGGTCTGCCACATCGCCTACACCAACGAAACGACCCATGAAATCATCCGGCAGAATATCCATCGCTCGCCGCTGTACGGCGGAATGATCGAAGGAGTGGGTCCACGGTACTGTCCGAGCATCGAGGACAAGGTGATGCGTTTTTCCGAGAAGCCGCGCCATCAGTCGTTTGTGGAGCCGGTTGGGCTGGATACCGAGGAGATGTATTTGCAGGGATTGTCCTCCTCCTTGCCGGAGGATGTACAGCTGCAAATCTACCGCTCCATCAAAGGATTTGAAAATATTAAAATCATGCGAAATGCCTACGCCATCGAGTACGACTGCATCGACCCGTTGGATTTAAAGGCAACACTGGAATTTATCAAGGTGCCGGGCTTATACGGAGCAGGACAGTTCAACGGAACCTCCGGTTATGAGGAGGCTGCGGCACAGGGACTGATTGCAGGCATCAACGCTGCACGTAGGGTGCAGGGTAAGGAGCCGGTTATTTTGGACCGCGCTTCCAGCTATATCGGAACGCTGATCGACGATCTGGTCACTAAGGGCTGCTCGGACCCGTACCGGATGATGACCAGCCGTTCGGAGTACCGACTGCTGCTGCGCCAGGACAACGCAGACCAGCGTTTGACACCATTGGGACATGAGCTGGGATTGATTAACGAGGAGCGCTGGCAGGCGTACCAGGACAAACAGCAGCAGATTGCGCAGGAGAAAAAGCGAATTGAGAAACTGACCTTTGGACCTTCGGAGGCGCTCAATCGGATGCTGGTGGAGAAGGGAACGGCTGCACTGGAAACCGGAGTCCATGCGTCCGACCTGATTCGCCGTCCGCAGCTGACCTATCAGGATTTGGCTCCATTTGACACCGAGCGCCCACCGCTTGCTGACGAGGTAACCGAGCAGGTGGAGATTCAAATCAAATATGAAGGCTACATCCAAAAGCAGCTGATGCAGGTCGAGCAGATGCGCAAGCTGGAAAGCCGTCTGCTGCCGGAAGACATCTGCTACGAACAGGTGAGAGGACTGCGGTTGGAGGCAATCGAAAAATTGCAGCGGGTGCGCCCGTACAACATCGGGCAGGCTTCCCGTATTTCAGGGGTCAGTCCAGCAGATATTTCGGTGCTGCTGATCTATCTGAGCAGCCGATGAGTCACACAAACAGTTTTTTTGATGTTTCATGTGAAACATTCTGTCGCGGCAGGTCAAAAGGACCGATTTGCCGCAGAAAGGATACAACTATGATCGATAAACAGCTGCTTTTGCAGGGCTGTAAACAATTTGAGATCGAACTGTCGACACAGGCAGCCGAGCAGCTGGACACCTACGCACAGCTGCTGGTGGAGTGGAACGGGAAGATGAACCTGACCGCCATCACCGACCCTCAGGGCATCGTCTTTAAGCACTTTGTGGACAGCCTGCTGCTGCTAAAGGCGGTGGAACTGCCACAGGGGAGCAGCCTGATCGATGTGGGCGCAGGCGCAGGCTTTCCATCCATGCCGGTGAAGATTGCCCGACCGGACCTTGCGGTGACTATGCTGGACAGCTTACAGAAAAGACTGACCTTTTTAGAGGAGGTCAGTCGACAGTTGGAACTGGACTGCACCTTCATCCACGCCCGCGCAGAGGATGGAGGACGGGAGAAAAAGCTGCGGGAGCGCTTTGACTTTGCAACTGCCCGCGCGGTGGCACACCTGCGGGAGCTGGCGGAGTATTGTCTGCCGTATGTCAAGGTGGGAGGATATTTTGTTGCACTCAAGGGTCCCGGCGCACAGGAGGAGATTGCGGAAAGCAAAAACGCCATTGCGACGATGGGCGGAAAGGTGGAGAAGGTGATGCAGTTCTGTCTGCCGGAAAACAGCACCAGAACAATCGTTGTCATCAGGAAAATATCGCAAACTCCGACATCCTTCCCCAGGACCGCTGCCAAAATGGCAAAAAAACCGATTTTATAAATCGAATCAAGAGCAGAAGGGTCGAAAGGTGACGAACGATTCTGCTGGAAAACAGGCATATTCTGTGCTATGATAGAACCATGGATACGGGCTGCGGGCAACAAATGCTCGGCTCGGTCCATGCCTTTTCTATTCCTATTTTCCTTTCTTTTGCTCGGCGGGTGCGCCGACCCAAAACGCACCTGCAAACTTTTCTGCTCCCATCATATCTCAAATGCCAACATCCGAACGGAGTAAAGTCGCTCCGTTCGGATTGGGATTTGGGAAGGAACAAAACAAGATTGAGGAGGTAAAGGCTGTTATGAAAGCACTGCTTACAAAACAAAAGATGATCAACAAGGTGATCTTGATCCCGGAATATAAAATCAAACCGAACCCTTATCAGCCAAGAAAGGTGTTCGATGAGGAAAAAATTGAACAGCTGGCAACCAGTATTGCACAGTACGGTCTGTTGCAGCCAATCACCGTCCTGCCGATGGAGGATGGAAACTATCAACTGGTGGCAGGGGAAAGAAGACTGCTGGCGTGCAGACGCTTGAAGATGCAGGAGGTTCCTGCTATTTTGACCAGCATGGACGAGGAGAGAAGCAGCGCACTGGCTTTGGTGGAAAATATCCAGCGGTGCGACTTAAACTACTTTGAGGAAGCAATGGCAATCCAGAAGCTGATGAAGATGGTCGGCTACACCCAGCAGGCGGTGGCGAAAAAGCTGGGAAAAAATCAATCGACCGTTGCCAACAAGCTGCGTCTGCTGCAATTTTCCGAGGAGGTCAGAGAAGCGATTCTGGAGGCAGGGCTAACAGAAAGACACGCCCGCGCACTGTTGAACCTGAATGAACAGGGCGACGAGCTGCTGCTGGAGGCAATCCGAACGATTTCTGCAAAGGAGATGAATGTTTCCCAGACGGAAAAGTACATTGCACAGTTGCAGGGAAAAGAAGAAAAACCGAAGGAAAAAAGATTGTTTGTGGTGAAGGATCTGCGCATCTTTATCAACACCATCGACAAGGCGCTGGAAACGATGAAGCTGTCCGGCATCCAGGCACAGACCCAGATGCAGGAAGAGGAGGACGAATTGGTTTACACCATCCGCATCCCGAAGGAAAGCGCCTATGGAAAGGACAAACAGTAACTCCTTAAAAATAACAAACACAAAAGGCTCCGCCATTCGGCGGAGCCTTTTGTGTTTGTGTTATGAATCTATAAAAGGGTGGTGGATGTCAAAAAGGTTATTTTGGCTGATAAACGGTGCCGACAAAGAGAGGTGCGTTGTCACCGGACTGGATGGAGAAGAGGAACGGACGGTCGAAGGACAGGTTGATTTCTTCTGTCTCGTCGAGCAGCAATGACATCTCTCGTATATCGATCTTGGTATAAGAGGCAGCTTTGCAGCCGTTTTCGTCGATTTCTACATGGCTTTCCTGCTGTACGTTGGAAACGGCGATGTTTTCTTTGGAAATGCCGCTCAAATCGGAGGATTCACTGAACAGCTCTTCCAGACCGAGCGACTGACAGAGCTTGTTGAGATTGAAGTTGCTGTCAAAACTGAATTTTGGCAGCTTGAGGTTGACTTTTGCCGATTTCTGTGTGGATTCCTCCGGGGAGGAGAGGATGGCTTTCAACGACTGCTCGGTGAGCAAGCTGTTGAGTTCTTTTCCCTCTTTGGGCAGAACTAGGCGCATCGACTGTCCGCCGACAAAGCCAAGCTCAAAGAGGATGTAATCCTCGGTTTCGTAGTAGGAGTGGTGGTCGAAGGTCTGGTTCATATAGGTGGCATCGACCTGGCTGCCGTCGGCAAGGGTGAATTTCTCGGTGGTGTTGTTTGCTGCCTGGAAGGAATCGGACCAGGCTCCTTCAAAGTACAGGGTGTTGATGAGCGAAAGGACCTGCATCGGGTCAGGAGTAAAGGTTGGGTTGAGAAGACCCGCAGTCTGTTCTGAAATCCATTTGGACATGGCATCTGCTGCCGACTGCTTGGAAAAATCGACCGAGTAGGCAGAGGCGTAGAATTGCTCCGCAAGCTTTTTGGAAAAATCCTTCTGAAGAGGGAAATCCTCCTGTACCCAGATGGAATTTGCCAACTTGAGGACGTTGCCCTGCTCGGAGGAGTAGTTATAGTTGTAGAATTTGTGGAACTGCTGGTTGGAGGAAGAAATTGTGTCGACACCCAGTGCATCGGCAATCTGCTGTGCTGTCTGACCCTTGGCACCGTTTCCCAGCATGGCAAGGGCATAGGCAAAGCTGACCGGAGAATAGCTCTGGTTTTCAGTCTGGCTGGTCAGCAGCAGGGAGGAGGTTTTGGCACCAAACTCCTGAAGACTCTGGATGAACTGAGGATCCACCTCGTTTTTCTGTCTGTATTCGTATTTTTCCTCCCAGTCGGTTGGGATTTGAGGCTGTTTGACTTTGTTGATCGGTTGGTCCTCCTCTTTGCTGGTTGCAATCGGCATATTTTTATTGGAAAGGGTGCGGCGTGGACTGGATGCGCTGACCGAAGCAGCGAAAGAAAGAATCATAGCCGCACACAGGGCGATAGACAGCATTTTTTTCATTCTCATGACCTCCTGTAAAAGAAAATAGGAATGACATCGGATACCAGTTCCCAAAAGGACCTTCTATTCAATAGGTGTACGGTGGGAGGAGATTTATTGCAGGTAAAATCATTTTATTTTTGCTCGGTAAAGGTCGATGTTTCACATGAAACATCAAAACAAGGCGAGCGAACAAGAAGGATGTTTCACGTGAAACGAATTTTGGCAAAAATGAGGAGGATTATGCAGGAAAACAGGATTCATTCTTCCTTTCACCAGAAATTTGTGATATAATCAAACTAAAACAGCGAATATGCTGATACGTACTGATGTATGCTGAAAGGAGGAGCTGCCTTCCCTGAGAGGGCACCGTCTTGAGATATGGGTAAAATTATTGCAGTTGCCAACCAGAAGGGTGGCGTGGGAAAGACCACGACGGTCATCAACCTGATGGCTGGACTGGGAAAAGCAGGAAAAAAATGTTTGCTTGTGGATGCCGACCCGCAGGGAAACTCCACCAGCGGTCTGGGCATCAACAAACGGGATGTCCGTCACTCTACCTATGACCTGTTGACACGGGAGGAAAGAGCGTCAGAAGCCATCCTTCATACAGAATATAAAAATGTGGATTTGATTCCGTCGAGCATGGAGCTGGCGGCAGCGGAGATCGAGCTGGTGGAATTGCAGGACAGAACGATGCAGCTGCGTCAGGCGCTGGTGTCGGTCAAGGATGAGTACGATTATATTATGATCGACTGCCCGCCTTCGATGGGTTTGACCACTCTGAACGCCTTTTCTGCCTGTGACAGCGTAATCATCCCAATCCAGTGTGAATATTATGCGCTGGAAGGATTGTCGCAGCTGATGTCTACCATCAAGCAGGTCAAACGGCTGTACAATCCGGTGATCGAGCTGGAAGGGATTCTGCTGACCATGTATGACCGCCGCTTGAAGCTGACCGAGCAGGTGGAAGAGGAGGTCAAAACGCATTTCCCGGACAAGGTGTATAAAACCATCATTCCGCGAAACGTTCGCCTGTCAGAGGCACCCAGCTTTGGGATGCCCGCACTCTACTTTGACCCACATTCCAGAGGCTCGAGAGCCTACCAGGAGCTGACAAAAGAGATTTTGAAGAAATACCGCAACCAGAAATAAGGAGGGGACGGACAGATGACAAGAGCAAGAAGGAGCGGACTTGGCAAAGGTCTGGATGCCTTATTTATGGATAACGACACCAACGATACCGGGGTGGTGACACTGCGCTTGAGCCAAATCGAGCCAAACCGAGAGCAGCCGCGTAAGGTGTTCAATGAGGAAGCGCTCAACGAACTGGCAGATTCCATCCGTGAGCACGGCGTATTGCAGCCGCTGCTGGTCCGTCCGCTGCCGGGCGGCGTCTATCAGCTGGTAGCAGGAGAAAGACGCTGGAGAGCCAGCCGGATGGCGGGCTTGCAGGAGGTTCCGGTCGTCATCCGTGAGATGGATGAAGAACAGGCGATGGAGATTGCGCTGATTGAAAACCTGCAAAGGGAGGACCTCAACGCAATCGAGGAAGCCAGCGGGTACAAGCTGCTGATGGAGCGGTACAACATGACACAGGAGCAGGTAGCCAAAAGGGTCGGAAAATCCCGACCGGCGATTGCCAATGCACTGCGTCTGCTCAATCTGCCGGAGCCGGTGCTGGAGATGGTGGAGGAAGGGGAGGTTTCCCCCGGTCATGCGCGCGCTTTGCTCTCCTTTGATGACCCACAGCGGATGATGGATGTGGCGCAGAAGGTACGAACCGGAAAATATTCGGTGCGCGACATTGAGCGAATGAGCAAGGAGCAGGAAGAAAAGGAGAAAAAATCTGCGGAGGAAAAACCGCAGCTGTGGGGAGCGCAGGCTTCCATCTTCACCGAGCTGGAGCTGGCATTGACCAGCGAGCTGGGACGAAAGGTCAAGGTGGTGTGCAGCGGCAAGGACGCAGGAGGCAGTTTACAGCTGCAATTCTTTGATGAAGAGGACCTGCGACAGCTGGCACAGAAGCTGACCAAGGAGTAAAGAGATGGAATATGAATACAAGGTCGTGCCTGTTCAAAACGAGGTAGGCTTTGATTTTAACAAGAAATGTGCCCGTTTGGAGGAGCAGATGAACTGGCTGGGAAAAGAGGGCTGGAGATTTTGCGCCTTCGGCAACGGGGTCATGATTTATCTTCGAGAAAAACAACAGCTGAAATAGCGACAGGATTTTAGAGGCGAAGCGAGAAAGATGGGCTTCGCCTCTTGGATTTGCAAATCCACTATTTATAATTTCATATTTATGAAATTATAAATAGAAATTTGTTTAAATTTTAAAAAGGAGGAAGCTTTTTGGAAGGAATTGACCAATTTGAACAGTCCTTTATCGTGGGACAATATGAATGTGACTGCAACGGAAGGATGAAAGCGGGAGCGCTGCTTTCGCAGACACAGGCAATCAGCACCAATCATTGCAATGCTATCGGATGGACAATCGAGTTGTATCGACGTACCCACACGGTTTTTCTGCTGGCAAAGACCTCTTTGGAGGTATACGGCGAGATTCGCGTGGGAGACCATATCCGCATGGTGACCCACCCATCCCGACCGAACCGGGCAATTTATAATCGTTATACCTCTTTCTATAACGAACAGGGAGAGGAGGTGGCGGCGCAGGACAGCAAATGGGTCATGGTAGACACCGAAACCCACAAGATTCTGCGGGAGCCTCCGGCAGAGATGGAGGTGCCGTTCCATCTGGATGCGACGAAGGAACATGATTTCTCCATCCCAAAGGTGCGGGATGCACAGCAAACTGCGACCGAGCGGGTGACCTATTCCCGCACCGATGACAACGGGCATTTGAACAACACCCATTATGCCGACATCATTCTGGATAACCTGCCGTTTTCTGCTACGGTGGACAGAAGGATGAAAAAGCTGGTTATCAATTATCATAATGAGGCAAAGATGGGCGAGGAGCTGGCGGTTTTTACAAAGGAGTTTGAGGAGGAGCAGCAGCTGAAGTATTATGTCAGCGGCAAGCTTCCTTCCGGCAAGACCTGTTTTGAATCTTTAGCAGTTTTTGAATAGCCGAATGGGTGGTATCCGATCTGTGTGTTTTGCTTTGTAGGATACCACCTCTTTATTGATCAGGAAGAAAAAACAAAGAAACTGAAAAATGATTTGGCAAAAATTTGAAAAAAGGAGTTTGCGAAAGAAATTTTGCAGCCAACAGCAAATTTAGAGCATTAAAAAAGCGCATATTTAAGCCAATTTTTCAAGGAAAAGGAGAAAAGAAAAATAAATATAATTTTTTTTTGAAAAAAGTGTTGACAAACAGGAATTTGTATAGTATAATTTTGTTCGTTGGTTACGGCACTTCACTTCGCCGGTCAATCCAAAGATATGGCGGCATAGCTCAGCTGGCTAGAGCATTCGGTTCATACCCGAAGTGTCGATGGTTCAAATCCATTTGCCGCTACCATTGTTAAAACTCTGCTTTGGCAGATTTTATATAGATCCGGCCCGTTGGTCAAGCGGTTAAGACACCGCCCTTTCACGGCGGTATCGCGAGTTCGATTCTCGCACGGGTCACCAGTAAAACGGATTCCGAATTTTCGGAATCCGTTTTTTTGCGTATCCCACTTTTTCGCGGCAATCAGCCAACCTTCGACGGAAGGGCAAAACCCTGAAAGAAACTTTAAAAAATACCCATATATTTTTAAAACTCTGAACAGGCATATCCTGTACACTAAAAGAAATGTGGACAAACAAGACAAAAGGAGATGATGGCTTGCTTGAAGTAACCAACCTGAGTAAGCGCTATGGTCAAAAACAGGCAATCGACGGCATCAGCTTTTCCATCAGGCAGGGAGAGGCTGTGGGATTTTTAGGAGTCAACGGAGCGGGCAAAAGTACCACGATGAATATTCTGACCGGATACCTTTCTGCCAGCGACGGAGAAGTGGTCATTGACGGGGTGGACATCCTGACCGAGCCGCTCAAAGCAAAGGCGAAAATCGGCTATCTGCCGGAGCAGCCGCCGCTGTATCTGGATATGAAGGTCATCGAGTACCTGCGGTTTTTGTATGAATTAAAAAAGGTAAAAAAGAATCCCAACATCAAACAGACACAGCAGGAGTATCTGGAGCAGATCATGGAGCTGGTGAAAATCAAAGAGGTGTCCGAACGGGTGATACGAAATCTTTCCAAGGGTTACCGTCAAAGGGTGGGATTGGCGCAGGCGCTGGTGGGCGACCCGCAGCTGTTGATTCTGGATGAGCCGACGGTTGGACTGGATCCGGCGCAGATTATCGAAATCCGCCAGCTGATCCGTCAGCTTGCCAAAACCAGGACGGTGCTGCTGTCCTCCCATATTTTGTCGGAGGTTCAGGCGGTGTGCGACCGCATCATCATCCTGCATCAAGGTCATATCGTCGCCGATGCAAGCCAGGAGGAGCTGACCGGTCAAATGGGCGGGCAGATGCAGCTTCAGCTGGAGGTGGAAGGAAACAGCAAAACGGTTCTGGAAACACTCAGGAAAATTGGTGGCATCGCAGAGGTGCACCGGCAGGAAGAAAAGCAGTACCTGCTCCACTTGGAGGAAGGCTGCAAAAGTGAGGCGGTCCGTCGGGAAATCTTTAAAGCCTTCAGCCGCCTGTTTGAGCGCGACGGCAGCTGCCTGCTGCTTTCGATGCAGGAAAAAGGTCGTACACTCGAGGAGGTCTTTATGCAGCTGACGGCACAGGATGCTCTTGCAAATGAGCAGGAACAGCCGCAGACCGAAAATGAATCAGGAGAAGAGGAGGGGAAAACCGATGGCAGCCATTTATAAACGGGAGATGCACTCCTATCTGACCTCGGCGGTCGGTTATGTGTTTTTGGCGGTGTTTTTTGCTATTTCCGGTTACTACTTTTTTGCCACCTCTTTGGTCAGCAATTCTACCGACCTGAGCTATGTCTTTTCCAACCTGTTTTCCATTGCCATCTTTCTGGTGCCGCTTTTGACGATGAAGCTGTTCAGCGAAGAACGAAAGCAGAGGACCGAGCAGCTTTTGTTTACGGCGCCGGTGCGTTTTACCGGCGTGGTGCTGGGGAAATTTTTTGCCAGCCTGACGATGTATCTCTTGGGGATGTCGGTCACTCTGGTCTATTTTCTGGTGATGTGTGCCTTTCGGGTGCCGGATGTGGCGGTATTCGCAGGAAACTTTCTGGGACTGCTGCTGCTGGGAGCGGCGCTGTGTGCCATCGGCATCTTTATTTCTGCTTTGACCGAGAGCCAGGTGATTGCGGCAGTGGGTTCGCTCGCCATCGGGATGTTTTTGCTGTTTGCCAACAGCTTTACACCGGTGGTATCTAACCAGCTGCTCAACAAGGTGATGGACGCCATCTCCTTTTATGACCACTACCTGAGCTTTACCAGAGGACTGATCCATCTGTCCGACCTGACCTTTTTTATCAGTGTGACCGTTCTGTTTTTATTTTTGACCGTTCGGCATCTGGAACGCCGCAGGATTTCATAGGAAGGAGGGCTGGACTGTATGAAAAAAGAAAAAACCAACCGACCAAAGCAGCCGATGAACCGAAGAAAAAAATATCTTCTGCTTTCGGGAACGACCACCCTTTTGATTGTAGTTGCACTGGTGCTGGTCAATCTGCTGACCATTTACATCACCGACCGTTATCCTGTCAGCATCGACTTGACACCGCAGAAGGTCTTTGGGCTGACCGAGCAGTCGAAGGAGTACCTGTCCAAACTGGAGCAGCCGGTTTCCATCCAGGTGATGACCAACGAGGATACCTTTATTGCCAGCGGAGATTATTATGTGCAGGCAAATCAGGTGATTCAGGAGTATGAAAAATATTCCGACCAAATCTCGCTGGAGTATGTGGACCTGCTGCAAAATCCCAGCCTTGCCTCCCAGTATGAGGATGTGCAGATTGGGGACATCATTGTTTCCAGCGGCAATCGCACCCAGACGCTGACCGCCTATGACCTGTTCAACGTCGAATCCGGCTCCTACTATGGAAGCTACATCACCTCCTCCAAAGCGGAGCAGGCGATGACCTCTGCCATCCTGAATGTGACCTCCACCGAGCAAATCCAGGTGGCGCTGCTCAGCGGACACGGGGAGCAGACGATGGAGGGCTTGAACCAGCTGCTGCAAAGCAACAATTTTGCGGTGACTACCATCAATCCTGCCGTGGAGGAAATCGGGGAAGAGGTGGATGTCCTGCTGTGGATTGCGCCCATCAATGACCCGGATGAGCAGGTGCTGGAGCGGCTGGAGCGATTCCTTTCGGAGAATGAGGAAAAGACCCTGCTGTACTTTGCAGATACAACACAGCCGCAGTTGAGCAATCTGGAAAGCTTTTTGGAGCGGTGGGGAATACGCGTGCAGTCAAGCTCAATCATCGAAACCGACAACCGGAAAATCATCAATATGAATCCCTATTTCTCCACCAGCCAAATCAGCAACCTGACCCTGACCGATACAATGACCGATACCAGCATCCCCATCACCATGCCGTTTGCCCGTCCGCTGGAGCAGGTGTTTGAGAGCAACATGGAGCTTAGCACCACTGTCCTGCTGCAATCGAGCGAGAGTGCATCGGTCATCCCGTATGGAATCAGCGACGAACAGCTGGAAAATTGGACACCGGAGGAATATGGACCCTTCCCGCTGGCAATCCTTTCCGAGAAGAGCTTTGAAGATGGAAAGTCCAGTCGGGTGGCAGCCTTTGGTTCAGCGGTGTCATTGAGCGATTCTCTGCTGAGCAGCGGTTCGTTCTGCAATTCGGACTACTACCTTTCGGTGCTGAACACCCTGACCCATCGGGAGAATATCATCTCCATCCAGTCCAAAACATTGGGAGGACAGGAGCTGGGACTGAACACCGCGCAGGTGTTTCTCATCGGAAGCGGGTTTATGATTGTTCTTCCAATCGTTACCCTGTGCTGTGGGCTTTACCTCTGGCTCAAGAGAAAAAATGCCTGATGGCAGAAAAGCGGAAAGGAAGGGACGCAGATGAAAAAGCAGAGGATGGTCCTGCTGGGCAGTCTGGCGTTGGTGATTTTGCTGTCGGTGGTTCTGATTATTTTGATGACCAGCCCGCAGCAGGAGCAGTCGCAGGAGTCCAACCAGACAGACCAGCAGCAGGAGCTGGAACTACTGTCGATGACGGTGGAGCAGATCAATACCATCTCGGTCGAAAATCCGGCAGGCGGCTTTGTCCTGGTCAACCAGGGAAGCGGATTTGTTGTGGAAGGCTATGAGGAGGTGGCGAGCTCCAGCATCAACGTCAACAATCTGACAGCCAATTTTACCTCCCTTCAAGCAAAACGCCTGCTTCTTTCGCAGGAGGAGCTGACACCGGGCAGCTCAAACGAGCAGCTTGAGCAATACGGATTGGATAATCCACAGTACAGTATCCAAATCGTAACAACCGACGGCAACACAGAAGAGCTGTTTTTAGGTAATTCAGCGCCGGATGGCAGCAGCATCTATGCGCTGTATCAGGATGCGGTCTATCTGTTGGATGACCGGCTGCTGGACAGCGTATCAAAAGGCAGCCTCTCCTTTCTGGACAATCAAATCACCGACCTTGAGCCGGAGTATGAGAAAGCCATCATCACCTTGTCCGGCACAGTGCGCTCCTCTCCGGTGACACTGGAGATTCAGACGAAGGAGCAGACGACCGAGGAGGAAGAGGAGCAGTCGGTGGTTTCGTCGGCAGAAAAAATCTACACAATGACCACTCCGTTGATTCAGACCATCAGCGAAGAATCAGCCGCGCAGGTGACCGAAGGATTGTTTTCTTTGTATGGCAATTCGGTGATAGCAGTTAAGCCGACCGCACAACAGATGGCGGAGTATCGGCTCGACGAGCCTTATTCAATCGTTTCGATGCAGGTGGACGGAGTCCATGCCTTTACCTTGCGGACCTCGGAGCCGGATGCAAACAACTATGTTTATCTGATGCGGGATGGCTCGCCGCTGGTGTATCTGGTATCAGCCAGCCGTCTGAGTTGGCTGGAGGTGCAGGCAGAGCAGCTGACCCAAAGCATCTATCAGCCGTCGGAGCCGGAAGAAATTGCACAGCTGCAAATCATCTCCCCGAAAGAAAGCTATGATTTTGTGGTGGAGACGGTCGAAGGAGAGGATGACGAGCAGGTCACCTGCAACGGTCAGCCGGTGGACCGTGAGTTGTTTGGCAAGTTGTATCAGGCAGTGACCTCCATCCCACCGGAAAGGATGAGCAGCGGTCAGCCCGAGCTGGAGCCTGCGTTGACCATGACCGTTTCCTATCGGGACAGCAGTCGACCGGAGGACCGATTTGAACTGATTCCAAACGGAAACGGTTCGGTCTACTTGAGCCTGAATGGAAAGATTCGTTATACCGCTTCGCAGCAGCTGGTCTACCAAATCTTGCAAAACTGCCAGCAGGTGCTGGAAGGAAAGGAAGTTTCTTCGCTGAGTTAAACCTATCAAATGGGAAGAGAACGGGCGACCGATTATGGTATCGGTCGTCCGTTTTTGCTATATTTTGTATAAATAAGATGATATAATACAAAAAGGAAATACAAGAACTATACAAAAACAAAATAATACAGAAAAATCAACAAAACGGATAATAAATTTGCATCTTTTTGTTTTCATAACAGGACAAACTGTGGTATAGTGAAAACAAAGAACGCGGAGAGGATGAACGGATATGGACATGATCGAAACGCTGGCAAAGGAGCTGTCGATTGGGCGGCAGCAGGCAGAAAGCGCGGTGCGGCTGCTGGATGAGGACAACACCATTCCCTTTATCGCGCGGTATCGCAAGGAGGTCACCGGCGGTCTGGATGACACCGTGCTGCGCGCTTTGGAGGAACGGCTGCGGTATCTGCGCAGCCTGCAAAAACGCAGGGAAGAGGTGTTCGCCCTCATTCAGGCAAGCGGGAAGCTCAATGAGCAGCAGCTGAATCAGGTCGAGGTAAGCCTACAGCGAGCCAGCCTCCTTTCGGAGGTGGAGGACATCTACCGTCCCTATAAGCAGAAGAGAAAGACCCGCGCTTCGGCAGCAAGAGAGAAGGGTCTGGAGCCGTTGGCGCAGTTTTTGCAGGCACAGCGGCAGGGCAGCTCGCTGGAACAGGAGGCACAAAAGTTTATCGACCCGAAAAAAGGAGTGGAGGATGCTGCACAGGCGATTGCCGGTGCGCAGGACATCTTGGCAGAGCAGTTGAGCGATTCCCCGCAGGTTCGGGCAAGATTGCGGGATTATCTGCAAAAAAATGCGCGGATTTTGACAACTATTGGTACAAAAGAAAATAAGATATACAAAATGTATTCAGATTACAGCGAATCCATTGGAAAAATCCCTTCCCATCGGGTGCTTGCCATCGACCGCGGAGAGCGGGAGGAGGCGCTGAAGGTGAGTCTGGAGGCAGATTCGCAGGCTGCGCTTCATCTGCTGGAGCAGGAGCTGATTCGAAAAAACTCTCCCTTTGCAAAACAGCTGCGGGAGGTCTGCGAGGATAGCTACAAGCGGCTGCTGTTTCCATCGTTGGAACGACAAATTCGGGCGCAGCTGACCGAGCGTGCTGATGCGCAAGCCATCGGGGTGTTTTCGGAAAACCTGAAAAACCTGCTGATGCAGCCGCCGGTCAAGGGAGCGGTGACGATGGGGTTTGACCCTGCCTATCGAACCGGATGCAAGATTGCGGTGGTGGACCCCACCGGAAAGGTGCTGGATACGACGGTGGTTTATCCGACCCCGCCGGCAAGCAGGACCGAAGAGGCAAAAAAGATGCTCTCGCAGCTGATTCAAAAGTATGGGGTGACGGTGATTGCCATTGGAAACGGGACCGCCAGCAAGGAGTCGGAAATCTTTGTGGCGCAGCTGCTGGGAGAGCTGAATCCCAAATTGCAGCGCAAGGTATCCTACATGGTGGTCAGCGAGGCGGGCGCCTCGGTCTATTCGGCGTCCGAGCTGGGAGCAAAAGAATTTCCGCAGTTTGATGTTTCCCTGCGCAGCGCCGTTTCCATTGCGCGGCGGTTGCAGGACCCGCTGGCAGAGCTGGTGAAAATCGACCCGAAGTCGATTGGGGTCGGGCAGTATCAGCATGATATGCCGGCAAAGGAGATGGATGCTGCTTTGGGAGGCGTGGTGGAGGACTGCGTCAACCGGGTGGGTGTGGATTTGAACACTGCCAGCCAGTCGCTGCTGTCCTATGTGGCAGGCATCAACCAGACGGTAGCGAAAAACATTGTCAGCTACCGGGAGGAGAGCGGCAGCTTTACCAAGCGCAGCCAGCTGATGAAGGTTCCCAAATTGGGAAAGAAGGCGTTTGAGCAGTGTGCGGGATTTCTGCGGGTGCCGGAGAGTGAAGAACCGCTCGATCGCACCGGCGTCCATCCCGAGAGTTATCCGGCTGCCCAAAAGCTGCTGACCCTGTGCGGCTATCAGACACAGGATTTGCTGGAAGGAAAGCTGGAGCAGCTGGCACAGCGGGTGGCACAGATGGGACAGGCGCAGGTTGCACAGCGCATCGGAGTAGGAGAGCCGACCCTGCGGGATATGGTCGCCGAGCTGAGCAAGCCGGGACGGGACCCAAGGGACGAGCTGCCAAAGCCGCTGCTGCGCACCGATGTGATGGAGATGAGCGACTTGAAAGAAGGGATGGTGTTGACCGGAACGGTGCGCAATGTCACCGACTTTGGCGCATTTGTCGATATTGCCGTCCATGAGGATGGGCTGGTGCATATTTCGCAGATTTCTAAACGGCGCATCTCCCATCCGTCGCAGGTGCTCAAGGTCGGGGACATCGTACAGGTCAAGGTGCTGGAGGTGGATCTGGAGCGCAGACGCATCTCATTGACGATGAAGGACCTGTAAGGGAAAAGGAAGAAAACAACGAGAAAAGGAGGGATGGACCTTGACCACACAGCGTTTGCCGGAAAGGGCGCTGCTGTACTGGCGCATCCGGCTGTTGATTGGCTGTCTGGTACCGGCGCTGCTGGGCGGATTTTTATATTATACGGCGGCAAAGCTTTTTACCATCCTGACCCTGATCTGGATGGCAGTGTTTGTGTTGCTGTGCTTTGTGTATTATCCGATGTATCATCACTGTTATAGCTATTCGGTCGGCGGAAAGCAGATTCGAGTCAGCAGAGGAGTAGTCTACAGTCAGACTGATGTGGTGTATGTCCGAAATCTGCAGTACACTACCCTGAGCCAGACACCGCTGCAACGGCTGATGGACCTGGCGACCCTGCGGCTGCACGCAGCAGGAGGGGTGGTGCAACTGTACTGCATCCCATACGAGGAAGCAAGGCTGCTGCGCATACAGCTGGGGAAAAAGATGGAGGTGGAGTATGCAGCAGGCGACGACCATTAAACAGTTCCGCTCCCACCCATTGTACATCGTCAGCATTTTGTGGAAGTATCTGTTCATCCTGTTGGTGCCGGTGATTCGAGGACTGTACTATGTTATCATCAACAGTTTTTCGTTGGAGAACGGGTTTCAGTTTGCGGTCAACATTTCCAACTGGGCAAAGGGTGCGTGGATGGATATTGTGTTTCTGCTGGCATTTTTGTCGTTGGGTGTTTTGCTGTGGCTAAGCTTTACCATTGAGGTGTCGGAGGAAGGGCTGCTGATTAAACGCGGGGTATTGAAACGGGAGGTGCGCTTCCTTCCGGTTTCCAGGTATAACTGCCTGAGTGTGGTGTCACCGATGAGCGTGCGCCTCTTTGGCGGAGTGTATCTTCGGGTGGATACACCGGGAGGGGGACTGAAACAGGCGGATTTGCTGATGCTGCTGCGGACAAAGGATTGCAGACAGATCATCAAGCTGTTGCAACTGCCGGACAGTCTGGAGCAGCCGGCACACACCAGAAGCTATACACCGAAGAACCGATATGTGTTTGTGCTGGCAATGATGACCTCCAACTCCTTTGCAGGTGTTTTGTTGATTTCCACCTTCGTAACGCAGGCGGGCAACATTCTGGGAGAGCAGTTTTCTGAGATGTTGTACGGCACCTTTGAAAATGTGACCAGAACGCTCGCCTTCGGAGTGCCGCCGGCTGCCTTTGCGCTGGCGTGTATTTTGTTCTTTGGTTATCTGTGTGCCTTTGTGGTCAGCCTGTCCCGACACGCAAACTTCCATGTGATTCGGCGGAAAAATCTGCTGGAGGTGCGGGCAGGTCTGCTGACCAAACGCTCCTACCGGATTGCGGCGGACAAGATTGCCTATCTGGATATTCGCCGCTCGCTGCTGACCTGCCTGCTGGGGGTATACTCTATTTTTCTGTCCACAGTGGGATATGGAAAATTTAAGGATGATGTGTCAGCTTTGATCCCCTGTGTGCGGAAAAAACAGCTGGAGCGCAGCTTGCAACTGTTGCTGCCCGAATATCATCTGTCTCAAAGGACAGCAAAGCCGAACCGTCTGCGGTCAGCCGGAAGATATATCTGGCGTTCGGCAGCGTTGCTGGGATTGGTTTGGGCAGGGCGGTGGCTGCTGCTGGGACTGTTTCCGAACTGGGAGCAGCTGATTCGTTGGGTCAGCTTTATGGCAACCTTTCCGCTGGTATGGTTGTTGGTGGTCAAGGTCATCGACCTGTTTACAGCGGGTGTGTCCTACGAACAGGGCTGTTATACCCTGCGATATTCCAAGGGGTTTTCTCTTCATCAGGTCATTATCCGACCGGAGCGGATTGTAAAGCTCAAGGTGAGCCAGAGCATCTTTCAAAAAAGAAAGGGCAGGTGTGATTTAAGGCTCTTTTCCTATGGAGAAGGAAGAAAGATTCATCATATCCGGGATTTGGAGCAAAAGCAGGTGGAGCAACTGTTTGATTGCAAGGAAGAATCTGCCGACAAGAAGGATAGCCGGGAGCCTTCTGAAAAATAAAGCAAGGGACATCCCCTTTGGATTTGAAGGAAATGAGGAAAAAGCTTCGTTTCCTTTCATAGACAAAAGGAGGGATGGAAGGTGAAAGGGAAGGGATTGGCAGCGGCGGTGATGATTGCCTGCTTGCTGACCGGCTGTGTGCGTTATGATGGCAGCCGCATCGGAAACGAAAGCCAGCTGTCGATGGAGTATCGTGTCTTTAACGGAAGCGACCAGCAGGAGCTATCCTTAAAGGCAGGGGACATCATGCAGGGCAGCGTGGAAAGAAGGAAGGGAAGCCTTCGTATCAGGCTGTGCAGACAGGGGGAGAAGGAGCCGGTGTTCGAGATGGAAAATCCGGCGAGTGGTTCCTTTTCTGTCGAGATTGAAGAGAACGGCAGATATATCCTGTATATAGAAGGAAAAGGAGCTGCGGGAAGCTTTCAGTTTATTAAAGAGGAATAATCAGAAAAAAGAGGACTTTCGACCGGACGACGGCAGAAGGTCCTCTTTTTTGCGTAGCATAGGAGATGAACAGGAAATGGCTCAGGAGCAGAACAGGTGCTGTCCGATGCGGGTGATGACCGGACGGGAGCGAATCCAACGGTTGGAGGTTTTGTCGGGGTTATAATAGTAAAGAGCGCCGCCGGTGGGGTCAGAGCCGTTGAGCGCATCCCGTGCAGCGCGGCGGGCAGAGTCGGTGACCGCTTCGTTGATTTGACCATCGGTGATGGCGGTGAAGGCTCCGGGCTGGTAGACGACACCGGAGATGCTGTCGGGAAAGGAGGAGGATTCCACCCGATTGAGGACGACAGCGCCGACAGCGACCTGACCGATATAAGGTTCTCCGCGGGCTTCGGCGGAGATGATGCGGGCAAGCAATTCCAAATCGGCATTGGAAACCGATGCGCCGGAGGAGGAGGAAATGCCAATCAGCTCGAGGGTTTTCCGGTCGGCGACGCCGGTAGCGGACAGACCGTGTTTTTGCTGGAAGCGTTTGACTGCTTCGGTGGTCTGGGAGCCGTAATAGCCGGTGACTTCGCCGGAGAAGTAACCCCAGGATTTGAGTCGGGTCTGTATTTTGCTGACCTCCTCTCCACGGGAGCCGTACTGGGATAGGACGTCCACGGCAGGTTGAGAAGAAGGCAAGGGGGAAGTGTGGGAAAAAGCAAGACAGACGATGCAAAGGTTAATGAGCATGAGCACCGCCAGGCGGAAGAGGTTGGAGGCTTTTTCTCTGGAAATCATAAAATCTCTCCTTTGGGGATGATTGATGGATACAACCATCATTTTTTCCGATTGTGGCGGATTTATCCGCTGATGGAAAAAGTTTTTAAAAAGCAGTGGGGAACCGAGAAGGGGAGGAGGGCATAATGTAACAATAGAAATCAAAGAAGGAGTGGTTGTATTGGAATGGATTTGGATGATGGGGATTATTGCGGTGGCAATCGGCGCAGCGGTAGGAATGGAATGGTATCAGAGAAGATGCAGAAGAAGGAAGAGGGAATGGCAGATCGAAGATAAGGCGATTCGGTTTGGAGAGGAGGGATATATTGAAGGGGTGGTGCCGATTGGGAAGGTGAAGGCACTGGCAAGGTTTTATCTCATGCAACATTCGGAAGAAAATCTGACGTTACAACAGGCAGAAAAACGAATAGAGGAGAGATTGCAAAGTTATATCAGAGAAGGAAAAGAGGAAAAAAGGTCCATTTAAGGGGATTTTTCGCAGGTTTTCCTGTTTTTTCAAAAAAAGTCAAAAAAAGGGTAAAAAAGGTGTTGACAAAAGGAGGTTGGCGTGGTATTATAATTGAGCTGTCTGAGAGCGGCACGCCAGAGCGGTCCGATAGGAACCCAAACGGTGAGCCAGTCAGGGAAGTTTCGAGAGGCTGAGCCAAAGCGGTTCAAAAAATCTTGAAAAAAGAGCTTGACAAACTCGAAACGACATGCTATAATAAATAAGCTGTTTCGATGAAACACTTCGATACAGCGAAGCAAATTTGGTCCTTGAAAATTGAACAACATGATAAGCAAAAAAAACAATCGTAAGATTGCAAAGAATCAAGTTAATTTCTTTGAAGCTTAATGTACTTTTACAAACGCAAGTGATTTCGTTTGGAGTAATAAGTTTCAAACTTTTTATATTAAGATTGTATTGACCGCAAGGTCATTATGATACCATAATATCTAAGAGTTTGATCCTGGCTCAGGACGAACGCTGGCGGCGCGCCTAACACATGCAAGTCGAACGGAGCTTAGAGAGCTTGCTTTTTAAGCTTAGTGGCGAACGGGTGAGTAACGCGTGAGTAACCTGCCCTAGAGTGGGGGACAACAGTTGGAAACGACTGCTAATACCGCATAAGCCCACGGTACCGCATGGTACTGAGGGAAAAGGATTTATTCGCTTTAGGATGGACTCGCGTCCAATTAGCTAGTTGGTGAGGTAACGGCCCACCAAGGCGACGATTGGTAGCCGGACTGAGAGGTTGAACGGCCACATTGGGACTGAGACACGGCCCAGAC